>Ga0315288_10000084_pt1 | contig 96608 bp, 85 predicted proteins | sample YL17G11_20_MG_FD_203454 | JGI IMG/M metagenome (GOLD analysis project Ga0315288, IMG submission 203454) | Sediment microbial communities from Yellowstone Lake, YNP, Wyoming, USA - YL17G11_20 | ecosystem: Environmental > Aquatic > Freshwater > Lake > Sediment | place: USA: Wyoming | collected... | reverse complement strand
AATAAGTACAGGTAGTCATGAGCCAAATGCTGATTGCCCTTGCCATCTTTGCCGGACTTGTCGTATACATGACAACCATGCTTTGCTTAACATACATGCTGAGCTTAATCATACTTAAGGTAAGCAATATCAGTATATGACTAATTCTGGGAAGCGTCAACCTATCCCCCACAGCGATCGCAGTGCGAATCATTGCGTTCTTGCTGATGGCGCGGAAAGCGTTGCCGCCGCGACCATTTCCTTCGGGCAAGCCGCGCGGGCGGACCACCCGAACATGCCCGCTCCCCCAGTCCCCCAAGCCTACCGTCGACCGGGCAGCGGCAGCGGTTGTGGCTGCCGACTCGCCGGGTGCGCCGGAGGTTCCGCGGTGAACTTCTCGCGTTTTGTCAGCCAGCGCAGCACGAGCCAATAGCCCGTCATGAAGACCACGAGCAGCGCCGTGCACGCATAGACGGCCTTGGTCATCGCGAGCGCGGAGTCGGTGCCGGCGAACAGCCCATGCAGTGTGACCCCCAGATACCCGAGCAGGCTAAGGACGTGAATGCCGCGGAACAAGCTCACCCCAATGATCGGCTTCAGGTAGAACGTGACCGTCACGAGCACAAGAATGTAGAAACCGAGGATGCCGATTCCGACCCAAAACGGCCGATAGGCGCCCAGGAACGGTATCAGAAGCTGGACCAAGGTATAGGGCACATACCTGTCAAAGAGGAGCACGCCAGCGTGCAGAAGTACGAAGCCGAGGCCGAGCAACGAGAGAAACTCGTGGAAATCGTAGGAATATGACCCCTCGACCAGCGGGTGCAGGATCCTGCTGGATACGGCCAAGCCCCAGACCATCGAGAGCCACATTAGGAGGTATGCCGTCAGGCCGGCTGCCCGGGTCACGTACCACCATGCCTGCGTGCTGTCCGTGGCAAGAAGCGAGGCAAGCAGGCTGGAGATCCGAGCATGAGCCGAGCTCGGCAACAACAATAGGAGTACCAGCGCGCCAAGGAATAGCATCCCGACCAGCAGCAACAAGACGAGCGGCAGCAGGATTCGGACGGGGAATTGACTATTGAGCGATTGCGAGGCTCTGTTCACGAATTTCCTCCAAGTTGACGCCGCTAGCGACCAGCGCGCCGCCAGACTCCACGGCGACGTAGGATATTTCTGGACGCTGGGCGGCCAGGGCGGGCGCCTCGAGTCCGCCCGCGATCAGAAGTGCCTTTGCGTAGACCTCGGCCAGGGCCATGTCTGGCGCGAGCACGGTGACGCTCAGCCAGTCCGTTTCTGCGGATTCGCGTGTGCGCGGATCAATGAGATGATGGCGCAGACGTTCTCCCTGTTTCCAGGAGCGTTTGACAACCGAGGACGTGGCCACCGCACTCGGGCCGAGGCGCAGCGCGGCGATCGACCGTGTGGGATCGAGGGGGTCCTCGATACTCAAAGGCCAATACCTGGCGTCGATCGGCAGGCCCTTGAAGACGATGTCGCCACCTGCGCTGACAGCGCACGCCGCCGTGTACGAATGCAGCACGTCAGCTGCCTTCTGGACAATCCACCCCTTGGCGATACCACCGAGATCGATCTCCATCCCTGGCGGCAAACGGACTCGCGCCGCGGCACGATCAACCTCAAGCCGCCCAAAGACATGCTGTTTCGCCCGATCTCGAGCAGCAGGCAACTCGGCCCCTCGGTCGCGCAGTTCATCCATGCTCCTGTCGTAGCCGAGTCTCTTCAAGTCTGGAAGGATGGCTGGATCAAAAAGGCCGCCTGTCTCGACGTGAAGACCCAGCGACAGTTGCAGCAGGTCCATCAGGTCCGGGGACACCTGCCGCCACCGCCCTGCGGAGGCATTCAGCTGGCTTAGTTCGCTCTCGCCCACAAAACGGCTAAAGCGAAACTCCAGCCCTTCGATGAGGCCGCGCGCCGCCCAAAGTCCGGATCTGGCCCGCTCCAGGCCGTCCGCTGCGAGAAGCACGCGGGTGTTCATGGCCCGAAACTCAAGGACTTGCATCATGAGCCGCCCGTGCTGAAGAATGGCATTTGTAGAGAAACGCGGGGCGGCAGCTGCTGGAGTGGAAACTGCGGCGAAGCCACCCCAACGTTGCCGAGCGGCCCGGAAAGATCCAGTGGCGCAAGCGGCGCCAACATGGACATCGGCGCCAAGGCGGCCAACGGGGCCCCTGCCGAGGTAGAAACCGAGTGAGCCGGCTTCGGTGAGTGAGCCAGCATGATCCAGCCAGCGAGAAAACTGAGTACACTCGTCGCTGCAAGCCAGAATCTCAGGGCAATGCGCATCGGCCTCATGGGCTCCTCCTAGTGCTCCCCGAATGGACTTGAATCGTCATTTTGCGTGAGCTGACCTCTCTGTTGCAGCGCCAGCAGGAACAATTGCATCTGTTGGGCCTGTTGTTGGACTGTCACAAGGTCCGATTGGGACTGCGCCAGGGCTTGCTGGTACTGCCGCTCCCGCGTCTGGTACTGCTGCTCCCGGGCCTGATACTGTGAAAGCTGAACCTGCAGCTGCTGTACCTGCGTCTGGGAGACAAGGCTCGCGTCGGATACTTCTGAGGCCGCGACCGATGGCGAACTGGCAGGAGTCACCCCTGCCCTGTCAAACATCGCGACGCCTCCGATGGCCAGGATCGCGCCTGCCGTGCAGGCAGTCATCAGTACCGCTGCACCGATAGCGGCCAATTGCTTGTTCATCATGGGGTCCCTCCATCAGATCGATTCAAGAACATGGACAAGCTGAAGTCTACGATAGCTGCATGACGATCAGATGACAGCAGGTGTGCAAGCAGTGTCATCGTTTGGTCATCTTCGGGTGCTAGAATTAGGCACACATAAGAGTGAGCAATGCGAATCCTGTTGATTGAGGATAATCGCCGCCTGAGCGATTCGCTCCGGGCCCTGCTGGCGAAGGATGGCTATGCAGTGGATGTTGCATACGATGGAATAGAAGGCGAGGATACAGCGCGATCCACGCCCTACGACGCCATCATCCTGGACGTGATGCTTCCCAGACGGGATGGGATCGAGGTGTGCCGCTCGCTGCGCCAGGAGAAGGTGAGAACGCCAATCCTGATGTTGACTGCACGCGACGGGGTCGACGACCGGGTGCTTGGACTTGACAGTGGTGCGGACGATTATCTGATCAAGCCGTTTGAGCTCAAGGAACTCCGCGCCCGTCTGCGTGCCCTGATGCGCCGTGAGGCGGCCGGCAAGAGCGGCTCGATGAGCGTCGCGGACCTTCGCCTGGATCCTGCCACGCACTACGCCTGGCGTGCAGGGCACCAACTGAGTCTCACAGCGAAGGAATTTTCGCTGCTCGAATACTTGATGCGGAACGCGAACCGACTGCTGACGCGCGATATGATGATCGCCCACCTTTGGGACTACGGCCATATCCTGGGCTCCAATGTGGTCGACGTCCATATACGGCGACTGCGCAGCAAGGTCGACGATCCATTTGAAGTGAAGCTTATCGAGACGATTCGGGGCGCAGGCTATCGTCTTCATGATCCGGAGCGGAAGTGACCGGAGGCCGGTGGGACCTCGGCGTCAGCGGCCTCCTGGCATTCCTGCACAGCATACGTTTCAGGATCACCCTGTGGTTTGTGCTGATCCTGGCGATCGTACTGGCGGGATTCAGCCTGCTGATCTACGTGACACAGAGTCGCGATCTGCAAGTTGATGCCCTGGAGCACATGCAGGAAAGCTATCGAGGGATAGAGGAGTCAATCGGGAACGACGAATGGCAACCTTCCGATCCGTCCGTCGGCGACGTCACGGGCGGGGGGCCACTGCTTCGGGGAGGGGATCTACTACTGGTTGTGGGGAGCGACGGCTACGTCCTGGCGCAGTGGGGCGTAGCGACTTCTGACCCCCAGGCATTGGCAGGGGCGCTGGTTCAGGCCGGGGACGAACAGGATGACCATGGCGTATTGGAACGATCAGTATCGGTTGCCGGCGCAGACGGTCGGATGGCGCCCACGGACTATCTGTTTGTCCTTTCGCCGGTTCGGCACGACAATGAACTGAGCGGCTATCTCGTGTTGGGCAGCCCCAGCGATCTGCGCCGCCAGCAACATCGTCTCGCGGTCACCTTGGCACTCGGCAGCCTGGCTACGCTCGCTGTTGCTTTTCTTGGCGGGTTTTGGCTGGCTGATCGAGCCATGCGGCCCGTATCTGCCATTGCGGTCGCTGCCCGCGCCATTGGCGAAACCGATCTGAGTCGACGATTGAATCTCCGCGGCCGCGACGAGCTTGCCGCCTTGGCCCGCACCTTCGACGAAATGATCGGCCGTCGAGCGGCAGCGGCGCTTCATCGCTGATGCGAGTCATGAGCTGCGAACGCCGATCACGATCATCAACCTTGAGGCCGCACGCGGGCTTGCCTCCGAGTCGGCCTCGGGCGACAGCAAGCGAGCACTGGAAGTGATCGAGGTCGAAGGCGGCAGGATGGCGCGTCTTGTCAACGACTTGATGACGCTTGCGCGGATGGATTCCGGTCAGGCTATTCTTCACTTTGAGGACCTGGACCTGGGCGAGGTTGCGCTGGAGGCCATTGGGCGCTTGTCCACCCTGGCCAAGAATCAAGGCGTTGAGCTGTACGCGGGCGAGCTGCCCGAGCTCACGGTTCGGGGGGATGCACAGTACCTGCTTCTGATGATCAGCAACTTGATCGAGAACGGCATCAAATACTCTGGCAAAGGACAATCTGTGCGCGTGGAAGCCTCTGCGGCGGAATACAACGGTATCCTGCGAGTGTCGGATACGGGGCCAGGCATTCCCCCCGAGCACCTGCCCGCGGTCTTCGATCGATTCTATCGGGTCGACACTGCGCGCCCACAGAATGAGGGCGAGGCCGCCTCCCCCTCCGGCAGTGGACTGGGTCTCTCAATTGTGGCCTGGATCGTCCACGCGCATCATGGAACCATCAGGGTGGACAGCCAGGTCGATCAAGGGGCCACATTCATCGTGACTCTTCCGCTGAGCTAGTACGGCGCGCTCGGGTCAAGCGTTAAAAGGCTGGGTCTGGCGCGCGGCAGACATCATTGCACCGCCCCAGAGGCGTGCTATCAGCGGGAGTCGTGCACGCTATCGGCCGAGTTTCGAGGCTCAGGGCTTCCGGGGCGCACCTTAAAAATTCGGACCAAGACCCTGAAAATGCTTGCATTTCGGCGGATTGCGCTATATATTGTGCGTGATCGATGTTTCGATGGAGAAAGGACTAGATCCGTTGAACAAGAACGAACCTACGCCTCTGCAAATTCGTACTCACCAGAAGTACAGAAGTCTGGCCACCAAACGCGCCTACCGGGCGGGCGATATCCTCTGTCCAATCCCGACGGCGTCGCTGTATGATGAACCCAATCAATTCACGGTTCAAATCGGCGTTGACCAGCACGTTGAAGTGAAGGAACTTGCATCGATGAATCACGCCTGCGATCCGAGCGTGATCCTGGATACGACCCGACTGCTGGTTTTTGCCGCGCGCAGTCTGCAGCCGGATGACGAACTCACGTTCTTCTACCCATCGACGGAATGGGAAATGAGCTCACCCTTCATCTGTCTGTGCGGCGCGGCCAACTGCATCCACGTGGTGGCAGGAGCCCGGTTCCTCCCTCTTTCCACCCTCGAAGGGCACTTCCTCAACTATCACATTCGACAGCTGATGTTCGAGCTACTCAACCAGACAGAACGGCACCTCAGCCAGCTGGAGGCGACCAGGAAGGCCGAACTGGTCTCACAGGGTAATCCAACCGTTACGTAGACCCTCGCGTACCGCCTCGGTGCGATTTCCTACGCTAAGCTTGGTGTAGATCGACGACACGTGGAACTTGACCGTGTGCTCGCTGATACCAAGCAGGGCTGCGATCTGCTTGTTCGCCAGCCCCGTAGAAAGCCTCCCCAATATCTCAACCTCACGCTCGGTCAGCGGCCCTCGGCCAAGGCCCGACTGGTCGCCGCTCGCAAGCAATGCCCGCGGTCCTACGACGAGGCCCGCGGCCACTGCCCGCACGGCCGCGCACAGCTCCTGCGAGGAGACCTCCATTGGCAGGAGGCCCCATGGCATATGGCGCGCCCACAGTTGGCGTAGATCCAGGTTCTCGGCACCGAGGATGATCGTCCCCGTCGCGGTCTCTTCAACGCCTCCCGGGTCACGCTCACGCATGAAGGCAGCCGACGTCAAGATGTGCACGTCGGCTGCCTTTGCGCTCTCCGTGTCCTGCATATCCGCTGCAACACCGATCACGGTGATCGCCGGATCGGCCGCCAGCAACGCGCGTACGCCGGCCTCGAGAGCGGGATACTGCAGCGTCAGACGAACACGGATCAAGTCACTTCCTTTCGGCTACGACCACGCGCACCGTCTGCCCTTTTCCGCCGCGCAGGATTTCAACCTCGGTGGGCTTGCCCACGGTCGCGCTCGTGAGGGCGGCGAAGATATCATCCGGGTCACTAACCCTTCGTCCGCCGATCCCGGTCAGGATATCACCGACCAAGAGTCCGGCCGACGCTGCAGGTCCACCCTGTTCCAGCCACACAACGAGCAGACCCCGATCACGTACAGCCGCCCCCGATGCCCCCGTTGACTCGGGAAGCTCAACGGGTTGCGTGCGGACGCCGAGATAGCCGCGCTTCACGGACCCATCCCTGGCGAGAGCCTGGCCGATCGGCCAGGCCACGTCGACCGGGATCGTCAGCGCGCTGCCCGGTGTGAGGCCGGATGTGTTCAGGCCAAGCACCGCGCCTTCGGTATCCACAAGAGGACCGCCAGAAAATCCGGGGTACGGTGTCGTCTCGGTGTGCAGATACTTTTCGAGCAGACCCCCGCGACTCGTGCGCGCGGGACCGCTTAAGGCAGTGACGATACCCCACGATGCCTGAACCCCTTCGTCGCTGGGACGACCCAGCGCCAAGACGAGCTGGCCCACGGCTGCCGGCGAGCCAGCGACCGCCGCCGGCGCAAGTGCCTTCTCGCCAAGCCGCAACACAGCGAGATCAGATCCCGGATCTCTGCCCGCGATTGTGGCCGCAAACGCCTTGCCGCCAGCGGTTCTGACCGTCAGGTTGGAATCCCTGGTGACAACATGATCGGCCGTCAGCACAAGATCCGCGGCCAGGGCGATCCCTGAGGCCGGGTAGCGCTTACGTGCATCGACCAGCACAGTGCCTGCGCCGGCCTTCTCCACGGCGGAGGCGAGGCCGTTTGAAAAATCCGTCAACATTCCCATGTGTACTCCTTTCAATTACGGCACAGATAGGTAAGGACCCAGTGCCGTCTTCCTGTGTTTGCAGACAGTGTAGCGGAAAGGAGACACCTGCACATCGCCCGAACGACTAGGTCCGGGCAGTATCTTCGGCGGATGGACTGGATTGCCCGTCAGCACCACGGGTAGGCGGGCTCGCCGCCCGCTCGCAGCTCAATCAGACGCTTTGAGTCGCGCGTACGCACCGAGCCAGGGTTTGCCCAGTCTCGGATGGCTGCTCACCTGCACACCCTCGAGTCTTTGAGCCGTCTGGACGGAAAGTTGGGCTACCGCGGTCCAATCCCCCTGCAACACTGCGGCGGTCATGCGAGTGGACGTAGGCGCCGCCCACGCCCATTCCATCCTGAAGCGATCGGCCTTGACCCAGTAGCCGCGTTTCTCCCAGGCGGCCACGCTGGGATCGATCCCATCGTGTATGGTCTTCAGCGCAAGGGCAATAAATGCAGCCAGATCACGGGCTTCGTCGCCGAATTCCGTCTGCAGCGCCAGCTGCCGCAAGGCGAAGGCAATCGCCTTGGTCAACTGTCCGCGCTGCTTGCCCGTGCTGTCCGTGTTGATTATGCGTGACATGGACGGGGATTATACCAACGGCGATATAAGCGAATGGTTAACAAAGGGCCGCGTTTGTTGACGCCCCCCCACCCGTGCTTTATAATTCGACAGCATTCCAGACCAGGGGACGTGCTGGAACTGGCAGACAGGCATGACTTAGGATCATGTGCCGCAAGGCGTGTGGGTTCAAGTCCCACCGTCCCCATAGCCGGAAGAACACGAGAAGCTGTCCTCAAGCCAGTTTCTCCGACGGAGCGCATAGTTGAACTTGGAGAAATCCATTCTTGATGACCACCAGGCGCAGGTCGTGGTGGAAGTTGAGCCCGACCGCGTCCAAGCTGCACGGCAGCGCGCCGCTCGCAAGCTGGCATCGCGTGGCAAGATCCCCGGCTTTCGACCCGGCAAGGCTCCCTATGATGTGATCCTGCGCTACTATGGAGATGCGGCCGTTCACGAACAGGCCATGGATATTCTGGTGGACGAGGTGTATCCGGAGATGCTCAAGGAGGCGGGGATAGAGCCGGCGGCCGCAGGCAGCCTCGAAAAGGTGGAAGGCAGCGATACGCCGAAGTTCACCTTCAGGGTGCCCCTCAGCCCGGAAGTGACGCTGGGTGACTATCGGGCTATTCGGGCGGCATACGAGTTTCAGTTACCCGGCGCTGAACGGATGGATGAGGCGCTGAATGAGTTGCGCCAGGCATACGCGACGACCGAGACCGTCGAACGTCAGGCGGCCGAGGGTGACTACCTGATCATCGATGTGCGCTCAGAGCACAAGGAGCTTGAACGAACGGACATGCCCATCATGCTCCGGGCGGCGGACCAGCCCGATGAATTCCCGTTCCCTGGGTTTTCGCGAGAGCTCATGGGATTGAAAGCTGGAGATGCAAGGACCATCCACCGCGACTTCCCGGATGACGCGGCACTCACCGCGCTGGCCGGCCATCCGGCCGACATCGAGGTAACTGTAAAAACAGTCCGGAGCGTGACCCTGCCGACGCTGGACGACGAGTTCGCCAGGCTCGTTGGCAAGTACGATTCCCTGGAGGCGCTCAAAGAGGCGCTAGTGAAGGAGATCGAAGGCCGCGCGCGCGCCGAATACGAGGACAGGTACTTCGCGGACATTGTCGATGAGGTGCGGAAAGAGGCCGTGATCAAGTACGCGCCACAGACGCTTGAGCACGAGGCCGAACACGTCGTCAATGATATGCGCAGGCGATTGGCGAAGCAGGGCCTCGACCTGGCGACCTACTACAAGATGCGCAGCACGGACGCGGCGAAATTCCTTGAGGAGGAGGCCAAACCAGTCGCCCGAAAGCGATTGGAGCGCTCCCTGATCCTGGATGAGATTGCACGCGTTGAGAAGATCGAAGTGGACAACAGCGCGTTAGACGAAGAGTTCAATAGCACGCTCCTGGATCTCCAAGGCCAGGGTGTGAACCTCAATGCCATCCGCGGCGGGCGCCAGGGTCAGCAGCGTATGGCCGAGGCGCTTGCCGTGCAATCCGCGAGTCGCTTGCTGACCCGGCGCACGCTTGAGCGCCTGCGACTGATCGCCGCCGGCGAGCAGATCCCCGCGCTTGAAGGATCGGAAAAGGCCGAGGCGAAGACCACGGCCGAGCGCAAGGCAGCTCGCGGAAAGGCCTCCAAGAAATCGACAACCGCCCGTTCGTCGAAAGCGGGCCCGAAGAAAGGATCCAGCAGGAAATGAGAGAGGCTATGAGCATTCGAAGCATTGAGAACGTGGTCCCGATGGTGGTGGAAACCTCGGGACGGGGCGAAAGAGCCTACGATATCTACTCCCTGTTGCTCAAGGAGCGCATTATCTTCCTGGGCACTCCCATCGACGACCAGGTGGCGAACGTGGTGGTTGCGCAGCTGCTTTTCCTGAATCACGAGGACCCGGACAAAGAGATCCAGATGTACATCAATTCACCGGGCGGCCAGGTATATGCGGGCTTCGCCATCTACGACACGATGAAGATGATTTCGAACCCGATTAGCACTGTGGCCGTAGGCGTGACCGCTTCCTTCGGCACGGTGCTGCTGACGGCCGGGACCAAGGGCCGCCGATACGCCCTGCCCCATGCCACTATCCACATGCACCAGCCGCTTGGCGGCGCACAGGGCCAGGCGACCGACATTGAGATCGCGGCCAAGCAGATCATGCGCCAGAAGGCCGCGCTGAACGGCATCCTCGCAACGCACACCGGACAGCCGCTCGAGGTGATCGAGCGCGATACGGATCGAGACTATTACCTGGACGCCAAGGGCGCCGTCGAATACGGCCTCGTCGACCAGGTGCTTGAAGCGCCCGAGAAGACAAAAGAAAAAGCCAAGGCCTGAGCCACCGATCGGCCGACCGCACGGGCGGGTAGCGAGCCCGCCCGTCTCGCGCCGCGAGCCTCAGCGAGTAGCATGCATACCCTGGCCACATTCTCCATCGTCGCGTGCGACCTGAAGGCCCAGGCGTGGGGCATCGCGGTCGCCTCGAAGTTTCCAGCCGTGGGCGCCGTGGTCCCCTGGGCGAGAGCGAAGGTAGGAGCCGTTGCGACGCAGGCACTGGCGAACACCAGCTTCGGCCCCCGGGGTCTGGAACTGATGGCGAGCGACCTTTCGGCCGAGGAGACTTTGTCGAAACTCTTGGCTGTCGATCCGGGCCGCGAGCACCGCCAGGTGGGCGTGGTCGATTACCAGGGAAATGCGGCCACGTTCACGGGTAAGGATTGCTCGGAGTGGGCTGGCGGCATCAGCCATCCTGGATATACCATCCAGGGCAATATCCTGGCGGGGCCCGAGGTCATTCGCCAGATGGAGACGACTTTCCTGCAAACAGGCGGACTACTTCCAGACCGCCTACTGGCGGCTCTGGAGGCCGGGAATAACGCGGGTGGGGACCGGCGTGGACGCCAATCGGCGGCGATCTACGTCGTCAAACCGCGCGGCGGCTACGGTGGCTTCAATGACCGCTGGATTGACTACCGCGTGGACGACCACCTGAACCCGATATCGCGTCTAACGGAGATGCTGGAGCTGCATCACCTGTACTTCGGCAAGAGTCCCAAATCCAAGAGGGCAACTCTGGATGGCCCGGTGGTGCAGGACATCCAGCGCATCATGAAGGGCCTGGGCTACTACACCCCGACCGATGGGCAGTACGATGATGCCACCCGCGAGGCTTTTCGGGCCTTCATCAACAATGAGAATTTTGAGGAGCGCGCCGACCCGGACGGCGCCTGGATCGACCAGCCGGTGCTGGACTATCTCCTGAAGAAGCTGTCGTGAGCCCCCATCGTTCAAGTGCATCCGGCGAGCTTGTGGGGCTCGGCCTACTTGAGGCGCGCGTCCGGGGACTGATCCTGGACGTGGACGGCGTGCTGTGGAAGGACTCGCAGCCCATCGGTGACTTGGCGGCGATCTTCGCAGCCATTTCGGCCATGCAGCTGCGCGTGACGATCGCCACGAACAACGCCATGAAGACCGTCGACGAGTACCGCGCCAAGCTGCGCGGTTTTGGCGTGGTACTGGAGCCTTGGCAAATCATCACTTCAGCTGAAGCCACGGCGGACACACTTGCGGCCGCGTTTCCAAACCGAGGTGCCCTTTTTGTGGTCGGTGAGCAGGGACTCGTCCAGGCCTTGGACCGGCGCGGCTTTGAGGTCTTGACTGACGCCAGGGCCGACGGCACGTTTGCGGCGGTGGTGGCTGGTATCGACCGTGAGCTCTCTTATCCCAAGCTGCAGAAGGCCGCCACCTTGATCCGCGCTGGCGCACCCTTCTACGGCACCAACCCGGATGCAACCTTCCCCACGCCGGATGGATTGGTGCCAGGCGCTGGATCGGTCCTGGCGGCCATAGCGACTGCATCAGACAGACAACCGATTGTCGTCGGCAAACCCGCCCCCCTGTTATTTGAGATCGCGGCGCGGCGGATGGAACTGACTCCCGATAGCCTGCTGGTGGTTGGAGACCGCCTTGAAACCGACGTGAAGGGCGGACAGGCCTTTGGAGCGCGCACCGCCCTTGTGCTGTCCGGTGTCAGCACGCCTGAGCAAGCGCGGGCGTGGAGACCTGCGCCCACGCTCATCGTGCCCAGCCTGAGTGCCTTGATCGGCGTGTAGTACCTCAACCGATGACCATCTACGACCTTGATCTCTCTTCCCTTGAAGAGCGGTTGACCTCCTGGGATGCACCGGCGTATCGCGCGAAGCAGATCTGGGAGGGCGTTTACCGGCACCTGTATTCGACGTGGGATGAGTTCACAAACCTGCCGGCACCGCTGCGGTCGCGCTTGGCTGCGGAGTTCGACCTGGCAGCGCTTCAACCGGTCGCTCGGCTGGCGTCGTCGGACGGACACACGCAGAAGACCGCTTTTCGCCTCCTGGATGGACAACAGATCGAAACCGTCTCGATGCGCTACACAGGCCGTGCTACGCTGTGCATCTCTTCGCAGGCAGGCTGCGCCATGGGCTGTGTTTTCTGCGCCACCGGGCAAATGGGCTTCAAGAGGCATCTCTCCAGCGGCGAAATCGTGGCGCAGGTGCTGCACTCTGCCCGCGCGCTCGACTCGGAGGGAATCAAGCTGACGAACATTGTGGTCATGGGCATGGGCGAGCCCTTCCACAACTACGCAAACACCATGCAGGCAATCGACCGACTCAACAACCGGGAGGGCTTCAATTTTGGCGCGCGCCGTTTCACGATCTCCACGGTGGGCCTGCCTTCAATGATTCGCCGCTTTGCTGACGAGAAGCGACAGGTTAACCTGGCAGTCTCCCTGCATGCTGCGGACGATCAGACGCGGAGCAGAATGCTGCCCGTCAACCGGAAGTTCGGCATTGACGAGGTACTGGACGCCTGCAGGTACTATGTGGAACAAACGAACCGCCGATTGACATTCGAGTGGGCATTGATCGAAGGCGTCAATGATTCCGCGTCCCAAGCTGCAGCGCTGGCCGCCCGACTTCGAGGACTGTTGTGCCACGTCAACGCCATCCCCCTCAACCCGACTACGGGATACGTCGGAAGAGCCACGTCGCGCTCTCGTGCCCTCGTCTTCAAGAATGAGTTGGAACGCGCGGGCATACCCTGCACCGTGCGTCTGCCGCGAGGAATTGATATCGCGGCGGGGTGTGGGCAGCTTGCGGGGGAATTGGGAACTGGGGGGAGGAAATGATGGATAATGGCTATGCGCAGTTTACGTCTTTCGAAACGGCGCGACCCCAGGCTTGGCGCGACCCGCGCGCGCCGCACTTTTCGCTCAACTTGCCAGATGACCACGGCTGCATTATATTGAAGCACCCAATATGGAAGACCCTGTGGATATGAAATCAGAGAACAGCCCGGCCAGCTGGCTGGAGCGTCCCTTGCATCCGGCCCTGCCCGCCCTGACCATCGAGCGCGTACTTTTTGCGGTCATACTAGTCGTTGCCGTGGTCTCGCGGCTGTACGACCTCGGCGTCCGCGTGATGAGCCACGATGAAAGCCTGCATACGTACTTCTCGTGGCTGCTGTACAAGGGTGACGGTTATCAGCACAACCCGATGATGCACGGGCCGTTGCAGTTCCATCTCATGGCGCTATCGTATTTCCTCTTCGGGCCAAGCGATTTCTCTGCCCGCCTTCCCGCGGCCACGTTCAGCATTGCCACGATCGTCATGGCGTGGTACTGGCGGCGCTATCTGGGCCGCACCGGCGGCCTTGTGGCTGCGCTGCTGCTAACCATCTCGCCCATCCTGCTCTTCTATGGACGCTACGCACGAGAGGATCCGTATGCCATTTTCTCCGGGGTCCTGTTGCTGTACAGCATCCTGCGCTACTTCGAAGACGGAGAGTACAAATACCTGTACATCGTCGCCGCCGCTCTGTTGCTGCACTTCCTCGACAAGGAAACCTCCTTCATCTATACAGCCGCCCTGCTCCTGTTCCTGGCTGTGTACTTCGTCGTGCGCGTGACGCGCCGCTCGTGGCCGGATGGCTTTGCATATCGCGGCTTCATGGTGGCGTTGTCGCTCAGTATCGTACTCCTGGCGGTCGGAATGGGCCTCAGCCTCCTGAGCCGGCAATCGGTCACGCTGGGCGCGACCGAAGTTGCGTCGCCCGCGAATCCCCTAGCCACCTCCTCCCCACTTGGTGTCACCGGCGCGGTCGCCGCGCCCGAGATGCTGCTGGTGCTCGCCGGCATCGCAGCCCTTGTTGCCGCGGCCTACTTCCTCCTGCGCGGCTACACGCTTCTCCAGGTGCGCTCAGAGCGTTCGTTTGACTTGCTGATCCTGGCTGGCACGCTCGTGCTTCCGATGCTGGTGCCATTTGCCCTGAAGCTGGCCGAGGGCACACTGCACGTGCAGATCCCCACCTCCGCAGCCGAGGTCCAGACCGTGACGCAGCGCGATCTGGCGATAGTCGGATCCTTCCTGGCGGCGGCCTTCGCCATGAGCATCGCCATCGGGCAATGGTGGCGCCGGGATTGGTGGAAACTGGCGTTGGCGTTCTGGGTGCCGTTTGTGGTCCTGTACACGACCGTGTTCACCAATACCGCCGGATTCTTCACGGGTTTGGTAGGTTCGCTTGGCTACTGGCTGGCTCAGCAGGGCGTGCAGCGCGGCAGTCAACCCTGGTACTACTACCTGCTCATCATGGTCCCGATCTATGAGTTCCTGCCGCTGCTGGCCGCCGTGCTTACATTCGGAGTGGCGCTCCGCAGGAAAGCCCCGCTCCCAGGACCGCAGCCCCCAGACCTGACGGACGAGGCCGCCCAGGCCCAGTATCATGCTTTCCGAAACACTCTCAGCCTTCTCGGCTGGTGGATCGTGGGCAGCTTCGCAGCCTTCAGTATCGCCGGCGAAAAGATGCCGTGGCTGGCATATCACATGACCTGGCCGTTGATCCTTTTCGGGGCTTGGGGCTTGGGGTGGCTCATCGAGACAACGCCTTGGCAGCGCCTACGCGAGCGCAATGCGATGCTCGTTCTGGGAGTGGCAGCGGTGTTCTTCACGAGCCTGGGCGGCGCCTTGGTCGCCGCGCTCGGCCCGAACGCTCCGTTCAGGGGCGGCGATCTGGCCGCGCTGCAGAACACAAGTGCCTTCCTGCTGCCTGCGCTGGTGGCCGTTGCCAGCGGAGCTGGAATGGCGCGCATGCTGCGAGACTGGCCCAGCGGCGAGATCACGCGCGTCCTGTTGCTCACAGTCTTCGTCCTGCTCGGAGTGCTGACGGTCCGCGCTTCGTTCCGGGCATCATTCATAAACTACGACAACGCCAAAGAGTTCCTGGTGTACGCGCACTCGTCAGCAGCCGTCAAGGACGTCATCGGGCAGGCCAGGGAGATTTCGGAACGCACGGCCGGCGGAATGGGCGTTGACCTGGCATACGATGCCAGCGCCCCCGATACGGGCGTGTCGTGGCCGTTCGTCTGGTACCTGCGGGATTTCACCAACCAGCATTCATTCGATCAGCCCACGCGGGCCCTGCGCGATTCAACCGTCGTGATCGTAGATGCCAAGAACTTCGACAAGATCGAGCAGGCGCTGGGTCCGGGCTTCTATCGCTTCGACTACATTCGCATGTGGTGGCCGAACCAGGACTACTTCGGCCTGGTGAGCACCCGCGAGCCGGTTCCGTTCGACGAAAACTACTCGTGCCGCGGCGTAGTGGCGTTCCTGCGGCTGTTCCGAAGCCGGGACTTCTCGCGAGTGTGCTCAGCTCTCGCCGATGCGCGAATCCGAGGCGGAATCATCGATATCTGGCTGAACCGGGACTTCAGCCACTATGCCGCAGCCACGAGCCACACCGACATGACGCTTTCCACCTGGCAGCCGGCGGATGAAATGCGCATGTACATCAAGAAGGACGTCGCCCAGCAGGTCTGGAAATATGGCGTGGCGCCGGCGGCGCAGTCGGTCCCGGAGATCGATCCGTATGAGGGCAAGATCATCACCCTCGCAGCGGAGCCCATCATCGACACGACGGTCGCCAGTCCTGCGATGAATGCCCCGCGATCATTGGCGTTCGCCCACGATGGCTCGTTCTTTGTAGCCGACTCGCGAAATCACCGCATTTTGCATTTTGATTCGCAGGGGCAGTTGCTCGGGCAGTGGGGGCAGTCATCGGGAAACACCCTCAACAATCCAAACCCCGCGGCGCCCACGGGCACCTTCAACGAGCCCTGGGGAATTGCGGTCGGCAGCGACGGCTCGGTGTACGTGGCGGATACCTGGAACTACCGGATACAGAAATTCACTTCCAGCGGCAGGTTCCTCACGATGTGGTCCACTTTCGGCGTCGCCTCGGCGCAGCAGACCTTCTACGGACCGCGCGGGCTGGCGGTCGACGCGCAGGATCGCCTGTTCGTAGTCGATACAGGCAACAAACGCGTGGTCGTCTTCAGCGAAGACGGCACGTATCTGACGCAGTTCGGCTCGGCGGGGCTGGATCCCGGACAGTTCGATGAGCCGGTCGGGATTGCCATTGACGCTCAAGGCGTCATCTACATCACGGATGCCTGGAATCAACGCATCCAAAGCTTTATGCCCTCCGACGACGGCGTGAGCTTCACCCCTGTCCGACAATGGGATGTCGCCGGCTGGTACGGCCAATCACTGGACAACAAGCCGTTCATTGCAGTCGATGATCAAGGCCACGTGTTCGTGACCGACCCGGAGGGTTTCAGGGTGGTCGAGTACAGCACAGATGGACAATTGCTTCAAACCTGGGGTGACTACGGGGACACGCCAACAACCATCGGCATTGCCGCTGGCATCGCCGTTGATGCGGAAGGGCACGTCTGGATCACCGACGCAGGCAATAGCAGAGTCATGAGATTCACATTGCCTTAGTCACCTCATCGACGCGACCGCACGCAGAGCACGGGCATCGTGGAAGGCGAATGTTATAATCCGCCCGCAATCGCGCCTGAATGAGGGCTGAGCGATGAAACTCCACGAATATCAATCGAAACAGATCTTTGCAAAGCACGGCATTCCCATCCCCAGAGGGCGAGTCGCGACCACGGCTGCCGAGGCCAAGGCCATTGCCGAGGAGCTCGGTGGGCGCGTCGTGGTGAAGTCACAAGTGCTCGTCGGCGGCCGCGGCAAGGCAGGCGGCGTGAAGTTGGCGAAGGATCCGAACGAGGCCGAGCAGCTGGCTGCGCAGATCCTGGGGATGGAGATCAATGGCCTGCCGGTGCGCAAGGTCCTGGTGGACGAGGCCGTGAGCATTGAGACCGAGATGTACTACTCGATCACCAACGACCGCGCTTTCCGCAAGCCGGTAATGATCGCATCCGCGGCGGGTGGAGTTGAGATCGAGGGAGTTGCCGCGAAAACGCCTGAAAAGATCGTCAAGGTGCACATCGATCCCCTGCTGGGACTCAGGGACTATCAGGCGCGGGACATCGCGACGTCCATCGACCTGCCCCGCGACCACTGGAAGGAATTCGGCCGCATCGCGGCAGGCCTGTGGCGCGTGTTTAGCGAGAGCGATGCAACCCTGGCTGAGATCAACCCGCTGGTGATCACCAAAGATGGCCGCCTGATCGCCCTCGACGGCAAGATGATTATCGATGACAATGCCCTGTATCGCCATCCGGAACTGGCGGAGATGCGCGACCTGGACGAGGAAGCCGCGGCGGAGACCGAGGCGCGCAAGTACGGTCTTTCCTACATCAAGCTGGACGGGGATATCGGCTGCATGGTTAACGGCGCCGGGCTGGCTATGACAAGTATGGACATCGTCAAGCTGTTCGGCGGCGAGCCGGCCAACTTCCTGGACATCGGGGGCGGCGCCAGCGCCGACAAAGTGGCGGCGGCGATGCGCATCATCCTGGCGGACGCCAATGTCAAAGCCATACTGCTCAACATATTCGGCGGGATCACGCGCTGCGACGAGGTGGCACACGGCATCCTGGAGGCCACCAGCCAGGTCAAACCGAGGGCGCCCATGGTGGTGCGCCTGGTCGGCACGAACGCAGAAGAGGGCCAGCGGCTCCTGGCAGACGCCAAGTTGATAACGGCGAATACGCTCGTAGATGCGGCCAAGAAGGCCGTGGCTGCCGCAAAGGAAGTTGTGCGCTAGCTGCGCCCCCGGGTGCCGGCTCGCAGGCGTCCCGATCGGGAGAAAAACGCATGAGCATCTTGATCGACAAGTACACGCGCCTACTCGTGCAGGGAATCACCGGCAACGAGGGCCTTTTCCATACCACGCATATGGTGGACTTTGGAACTAATGTTGTGGCCGGCGTTACGCCGGGCAAAGGCGGCGAGTGGGTCCTGAATGGCAAGATCCCCGTATTCGATTCGGTCAAGCTCGCGCTGGAAGCCACGGGGGCGAACACCTCCTGCATTTTCGTCCCAGCACGAGGCGCACCGGATGCGATGTTCGAGGCGGCCGACGCTTCCATCCCCCTGATCGTCTGCATCACCGAGGGTATCGCCGTTCAGGACATGATGCGAGTCCGCAACTACATGGACCAGAAAGGCGTGCGCCTGCTGGGGCCGAACTGCCCCGGAGCCCTGACGCCCGGACAATCCAAGGTGGGTATCATCCCGGGAGATATCTCACTGCCCGGCCCCGTCGGCGTGGTGTCGCGGTCCGGCACACTGACTTATGAGGTCCTCTACGCCATGAAGCTTGCGGGCCTGGGTGCCTCGACGTGCGTGGGCATCGGTGGCGATCCGATCAACGGCACCAGCTTCATCGATGTCCTTGAACTGTTCGAGGATGACCCCCAGACGGAGAAAGTCGTGCTGATCGGCGAGATCGGCGGGACCGACGAGGACAAGGCAGCAGAATTCATTGCGAGCAAAATGACGAAACCTGTGGTTGCGTTCATCGCGGGACAGACAGCGCCTCCGGGCAAGCGCATGGGCCACGCGGGTGCCATTATTGAAGGCGGTTCCGGGACCGCAGCCGACAAGATCGATGCCCTTAGGGCAGCCGGAGTGGGCATTGCCAAGCACCCGGAGGAGATCCCAACCCTGCTCAAGTGACCGATACGGCCGGCGCCAGCGGCGGTCCTGGATGCCAAGGCAAGAAATCAGTAGAGCCGTCTTAGTAGACGGCTCTACGGTTATAATCGCAACGGTCGGGCCATTGAAGCGCATGCGGCCTTGGGACCGGTGGACCCTGCTCGGGCCGCGCCAGCCTACCCCTGCTTGTGCCCGTCTATGTAGGAAACGGCCTCTCCCACCGTCGTGATCTTTTGCGCAGCCTCGTCTGAGATCTCAGTGCCGAACTTGTCCTCAAAAGCCATGATCAATTCAACGAGATCCAGCGAATCGGCTTCCAGTTCCTCGCGGAACCGGGCTTCCGGGGTGACTTTCGCTTCATCGGCCCCCAACAGGTCCACAATGATCTTCTTGACCTCGGCATACGTGTCTGCCATGAGATATTCCTCCGTCCGGTAGCATTGTGAGAGCGCCCATTGTAACACAGGCACACCCGTGAACTTCACACACTGGAACACCCCCTGATGCCGAAAGTTGCGCCAGTCCAGCGCCGAAAGGCGGAACATCTGCGCATCAACCTCGTGCGGGATGTCGCCTCGGGCCGGCGGACGGGTCTGGAAAGATTCCACTTTGCGCACGAGGCGCTGCCCGAACTGGCTCTCGAGGCAGTGGACACCGATTTGGAGCTTTTCGGCAGGCGACTAAATGCTCCCCTGCTCATTTCTTCAATGACCGGCGGCACACCGGAGGCCGGCCGCATCAACCGTCGTCTGGCTGAAGCCGCCGCGGCCACTGGCATCGCCATCGGTGTAGGTTCGCAGCGGGCCGCCATCGAAAAACCCGAGCTGGCGGCAAGTTTCCAGGTCCGCCAACACGCGCCGGAGACGCTACTTTTCGCCAACTTGGGCGCGGTCCAGTTGAACTACGGCTATGGCCTGGATGAGTGCCGCCGCGCGGTGGAGATGATCCAAGCGGATGCGCTTATCCTGCACCTGAATCCGCTGCAGGAAGCGCTGCAGGCCGGTGGAAACACGGACTTCGCCAGGCTGGCAGGCAAGATCGAGAACGTGTGCCGAGGCATCGGCGTGCCGGTCGTGATCAAGGAAGTCGGCTGGGGCATTTCCGACCGAACCGCGGCGCTGCTTGCGAACAGCGGCGTGGCGGCGATCGACGTGGCGGGCGCTGGCGGGACCAGCTGGTCCCAGGTGGAAATGCACCGCGCGCCGGATGAGTTCATGCGGCAGCTGGCTGCCGCTTTCGTAGACTGGGGCATCCCAACGGCCGAGTCCATTGCCATGATCAGGCAGGCCGCGCCCGGCGTTCGAATCTTCGCCAGCGGCGGACTGCGCGACGGCATCGATGTGGCCAAGTGCATCGCGCTGGGCGCCACGCTTGGCGGAATGGCCGGCCCATTCCTGAAGGCAGCTGCGGATTCCACCGAAAAAGCGGTGGCAGCCATCAAGCTGATCCTAATGCAACTGCGCCTGACGATGTTCGCCGCGGCGGCGGAGAACCTGGAAGCGCTGCGCCGGACGCCATTGAAGCACAGCTAGCCGCCGCGCGCTCCGATCAGCACAAGGATGCGGTCAGACAATCGGTCTCTCGCCCTGGGGATAGTGATCGGCGTGACGCTCGCCGCGTCGTTTTTGCTGCTGGCCCTGTTCACCAGCTCCAGGGTGCCGCGCGCCGGCGCCCTCGACAGCCTCAACCCGACGACCGCCAGTGCCACGGCCCGACCCCTCGCAGCCGAACCCGTACCGCCCTCAGCAACCGCGACGTTCACGCCAATCGCGCCGTCGGTGGTGCCACATAACCTGGCCGCGGGCTTCGACCTGGCAGTTAGTCCAACGCCCGATCCCACGGTGGCGCTCATTGCGGCCCGAGGGCTTGTCTTCTCGGGTCCCTTGCCGGCACCACAGCAGGTTGCGCTCTATCGCGCCTCGGTGAACTACGCGCAGGAATCGGTTGCCGACAGCGTGCGCGCGGCCAAGGAGATCAACGGCGTGGGCTACGGCGATCCCAGCAACATCTGCGGGCCGTTGGCCATTGCCATCCTGCGAGATGCCGCGGTGATCGCGGCAGACGTGTCCCCTCACGATTTCTGGCTGCTCGATCCGTCGAAGGTTCCGGACCAGCGCCTGGTCGCCGCTGCTTTTCCCGCTGCGCGCTTCAAGCACGAAATCGAAACGACGCCGTTGAACAAAGTCGATTGGACCGCAGCACCACTGCAGCCGGGCGATTTTCTGTTCATCTGGCACGGATCGTGGGGCAATTTCGATCACATGCTGGTCGTCAACCGCGTCGACAGCCAGGGGCGCGCCTATGCGGTGACGAACTTTGGCACGAGCGAAGGGTACGTGATCAGGGAGACGATGCTGTACGATCCCCAGGATGCGAAGGCGGGCATCTTCCACATCTGGACAAGAGAGAGGGATGCCATCCTGGGTTCGACTGGATTCGGAGGCTATGAGATCTGGCGCGTGCGCAGCCCCTGAGCGCATGCGCTAGGAGCGCATCAGTCCATGTCACTTGACCGCCAGGCACGTGCCATGCTGCCCCTGATTGAAACGGAACTGAAGCGTCAGGTCCGCAGACTCGCCGCGCCTTCCACGCGTGGCTTCCACGACATGCTTGCGTACCACATGGGCTGGACCGGAACGTCGGCGCGCAAAGGGCAGGGCAAGCGCATCCGGCCGCTGCTGACGCTGCTGGTGAACGCCTCCGTCGGCGGCAGATGGCGCGATGCTGCGCCCGCGGCCGCGGCGTTGGAACTGGTGCACAACTTCTCTCTGGTGCACGACGACATCCAGGACAATTCCCCCACGCGCCGCGGCCGGGCCACACTGTGGAAGAAAGTGGGCGCGCCATTGGCGATTAATGCCGGTGACGCGCTTTTCACCATTGCCGGCCAGGCCACTCTCGATCTTGCCCGATCGTTCGAGCCGGCAGCCGTCCTGGCGGCAGCCGGAATACTCCAACAGGCCTGCCTGGACTTGACGAAGGGCCAGTTCCTGGATCTGTACCACCAAGGCGCGCGCCACCTTTCAATCACAGGCTACTGGCAGATGATCGATGGCAAGACTGCCGCGCTGATAGCCGCGTGCACGCACATCGGCGCGCTGCTGGGGGGCGCAAGCCCTGCCAAGAGCCAGCAATACCGCAGGTTCGGTCAGCTGTTGGGACTGGCGTTCCAGGTGCAGGACGACATCCTGGGCATTTGGGGCGAGGAAGCCCGGACGGGGAAATCCGCGGCGAGCGATCTGGTGGAAGGGAAGCTCTCGCTGCCCGTCATCTACGGGCTCCGAAACAAGGGCGAGTTCTCCAGGCGCTGGCGCGATGCACATGCACGCGCAAGCAACGCCCCGCGGCTTCGCAAACTGCTCGAGCAGGAAGGCGCGTTGGAGCATTCCACCCGGCAGGCAAACCGGCTGACGCGTGAGGCCGTCGCCGCGCTGCGGCGGCTTCGTCCGCAGGGTGAGGCCGGCACAGCGCTGGAGGAGCTATCCGCGCAGCTGCTGGCGAGGAGAGGCTAGGGCGCCTCCTCACTGTTCTGCTCCTGGCATTGGCCGCCTGCTTCACGGCCTACCTCTTGCGGCGCAAAAGCACGATCCACAGCGCTGCGCTGAGGTGCGAGTCGTTCTCTGCGGAACGCACAGAGCCACCCAGAGTAGTGCGTGCACAGCTCGCACCGTATGGCGGGGCGCACGAACTCCTATATCCACTCACCGGGCCAGATCCTGATCCGAATCCCCGGCGATTGGGACCGCTCGTGTGGACAGTCGAGATGTGAGGCGCTTGGCTCACTCATGGCGGCCCACCGCCAGACGCATCTCTCCCACCCACCCCTTCACCGCACCACAACAGCTGCAGCACCATCCTCGATGCCCTCTCGCCGGGGACCGACCTCGACGGTGAGATAGAGTAGGGCGCCCAAGCCCAGGTCACGCGTTCCGGTGCGCCGGATTTTGGGCTTCGTGAGAAGCCTTCAGGGTGTAGGGTGATCGCAAGTGGCTACACGCATCATTTCGATTACTCACGCTGTTCAAATTCTGAGGTATTGACAGGCTAGAACGCCTGTTCTAAACTCGCAACCAAACCAGTCTTGGCGGCGCGAGTGTTCCGCCTGGCCTAGCCGAAGCGCATAGAGCAGAGCCCGGCACTCAAGCGGTCTGGTTCGTTGGAAAGGACAAAGCGCTGATGATCCGCGTCCTATCCCTTTCCAGCTGCCAAACCGCTCTTTCTTACTTATCTTGACGCCCAGCCTGGCGGATGCGACCTTGAGACTCAGCGATGTTCTGATCGACGCCGGACGTCCAGTAGCCTTCTTCCCGCGGCTGCGGCCTATTGCCGGTTCCACGAACGCCACCCTTCTGCTCTGCCAGCTGATCTACTGGTCCGGAAAGCAGCAAGACCGCGCCGGATGGATCATGAAGCGCTGCCGGCTGGTGCAGGATGATCCGGCCGGGACTGAGCATCCGTCCAATCAGAGCATCGAATATGAGACCGGGTTGACCTACCGGGAGCAAGACACCGCGAGGCGGCTCCTGCGCGCCAGGGGCCTGATCCGCGAACGCCAGGATCGGCTGCAACACCGCGTGTACTTCCAGGTGGACTTCGAGACACTTCGGAAAGCACTGCAAGCCACGGCCGCCGGGCAAGCCTCCAAATGTCGCTCCCCGAATACCCAAACTTCATTTCGGGAGACCCCAGACGGCACTTCGTTAAATGGAACTTACATAGACTACACAGAGACTACAGCAGAGAGGACGGCGGCTTCCCTGGAGTCTGCAAGCCCAGCGCACGTCCAGCCGGAGGCAGACGAGCGCCTCCCCACCACGCCCAGCGAAGCACTACGCGATCCCCACATTCTATTGTTCCAGGAGGTGTGCGGTCGCATACCGGGCACGCGGGACTACAAGGTGGTGATCGAGATGATGCGCCATTTCAGCAAACTCGAGGGCCAACAGGCCGTTGATTACCTGCGGCCGTTCTGGCTGGCCTGGTCAACTCGCCGGCGTCGGTTCGATGGCAAGCCTTACGACCCGGGAGCGCTGACCTGGCTCACCGAGTGGGCGGTGAACGGGAGCATCCCGCCCGAATACGGAGGTTTGGATGGAAGACAGCAGCAGGGACAGGAAGCCCGAAAAGCCCTCAGTGCGGAGGATGTCGCCGCGGCCGGGCGCATCAACCGTCGCCGTGATCAAACCGGCGTGCCTAAGATGCAATGATCACGGCTGGCTGCGCAAGGATGTGCCGGTCGGGCACCCGGACTTCGGCGAGGTCTTTTGCTGCCCATGCAAGACGCCCGATGCGACGCGCCGGCTGCAGCAGATCTCGGGGCTATCGGAGGCGGAGCTGTTACGCCATCTGGACGATATCGAGACCGAAGGCCGGCCGGGCACAGCGCTTATGGTCGGGGCCTGCCGCGCGTTCGTGGCCCGACCAACCGGCATACTTAGCATCTGGGGCGGCGTGGGCAACGGCAAGACCATGACGCTGCAGGCGGTGGTGAACGAGCTCGTCGCCAAGGGCACCGCGGCGGTATACATCACCGCGTTCGACCTGCTCGGCCACCTCACGGAGGCGTTCGACGGGCCGCGGGCTGAGCATGTCGAGAGCGCCTATAAGCGGCTGCTGCGCTTCGCCAGGGTGCCGGTGCTGGCCATAGACGAGTTCGACAAGCGCACAGACACGAAGTGGGTCAACACGCAGATGGGCGATCTCATAGAAAAGCGCTATCGACTGGGGGAGGCTGACAAAGGGGGCACGGTGATCGCCATGAACAGCGATCCGGCGTTGCAGCCTGCCTGGATCGCCTCGCGCTTGCTGGATGGGCGCAACCGCGTGGTGCACAATGAGGACAGCGATATCCGCCCGGCGTTGGAAAGGTAGCCTGGGAAGCGGACGAGACGGCGTGGCGCACAGCCAGGACAGTGATATTCGCCCTGCGCCGAAGTGGCCGTGTGATCAATCGAGCCAGCGGCATCACCGTCCGCTGGCGACCGGCGCTAGGACGAAATTCCTGGAGCCGCGCAAGGCTCGACAGACGCCTCCAAGCGGACCGATCGATAGCCGGTTGTATTGCGCGCCCCGCCGATGTACAATGGAATCGGCTTGAGGGCCGCGGGGCTGTACACAGGGAGGGAGCCATGAGACGCCGACGTCTTCTCGTAGCCGCGGGGGCAGTGCTGTTGCTTGTCATCGTGCCCTGCACCTTGCCCCCTGAGGAAGAAGCAAAGGGCTGCGAATCCCAGCCGCAGGCCAGCGATGCGAGAGCGCGCTGGCACGACAGCAGCACTCTGGTCTATGTCCCGGCCGGGGAATTCCCAATGGGTGTTCCCGGCGGACAAGACAATCCCCAGCATCAAGTTCTGTTGGACGACTTCTGGATCCAGAAGACGGAAGTGACCAACGGGATGTACGCAGCCTGTGTCGCCGCCGGTGGCTGCACCATCCCGGGTCCCGATCCAAGCCTGCCGGATTACAGCGACGCTAGCATCGCAGATCACCCAGTGGTGGGAGTGAACTGGGCGCAGGCAGATACCTACTGCAGATGGATTCAGGGACGGCTGCCCACCGAGGCGGAGTGGGAGAAAGCCGGACGCGGGACGGACGGCAGGTCGTATCCGTGGGGAGAGGATCCTCCGGACTGTGACCGCACGAACTTCCAACCCTGCGGCGGCAAGTTGACCAGCGTGATCGACCACCCGACTGGCGCGAGTCCTTATGACGCCCTGGATTTCTCGGGCAACGCCTTCGAGTGGGTATCGGATTGGTACAAGGCGACCTACTACGTCGAATCACCTGCAGAGAATCCGCCTGGACCGACCAGCGGGGAACTTCGCGTCTTGCGCGGCGGCTCATTCGTGTCCAACGCCGATGAGGTGCGCCCTGTGACGCGTGGTTCCGCCAATCCACTCACAGTGCGCGCCGACCTGGGATTCCGCTGCGTGGTCCTGGACGCGCAGTGCTTTGCGCCGCCTTGCGAGACCACCTCCGCCATCGGACGACCCTATGTCCCCAGACAGGCGCCTGACAGTGGAGAGGTCAGCTGCGATCCTGCACCCGTGGATGTTGGCGTGGAGCCCTACTGCCAGAGAAAAATGCCATACGTGAACATTGATCCGGACGGAGCGGCGATCACGTGGCCAGAGGGTCAAGACTGCGGTCCGGAAGCGGATCTCTACGTCTGCACCGGCGACCAGGAGACGAGCTTTGAGATCGAGGCTTGCACCTCCTGCATGCCACCGACCCCGGAAGCAATCACGGAGCAACCCTCGTGCCCACCCAACTACGCGCTGGATGAGGCCCGCTGCGCGTGCAGATTCGTCGGCAGGAGCAGCGGCACGATCTGCCCCTCGATGTTTGCCATGTTGTACGTCCCGGAATTGCAGTGCTGCGAGCTGCAGCCGCCGGCCATCAGTCTCGGACGCGTGGTGCCGCGCTGTGACCCTGGGTACGTGCCGTATGGAGACTGCACCTGCATCGGACGATTGCCTGCTGAGCCTGAGCCGGTGACCCTGTGCGAGACGATCAGCGTGACCCTGCCCAGTTGTGGTGCGCCGCCACAGATTGAATCCGGCTGCCCGGAGGGAGCCTGCCAGCCGCCGAGCTCATGGGATTCCGGCAAGTGCTGTTGCGCCATCCGGGGCAGATGCCAGTAGGAACCAGGCAGCAGTAGTCCCCGCCCAAATCGATCTATTATCCTCGCGGATCCCAGGCGGGACCAATGACGGGTGGGACTATCGGAGGACGCCACAATTGCCACACCGTGTTGGCAATTCTGCCGTCCAACATACCCGATCCCGTTCGCTGTCATCCATGCTGCGCTCTGGCCTCTGGAGCCGCCCTCTAGATCCATCTTGATCCAGTCGTGCTACTGCTGTTGGGTGCTGGGCCCTTCCCGTAGTCCGAGGTCGATCCGCCATCGCCGCCCTCATCAGTGAGTGGCGCTCCTTGACCCGCAGCTTTCAAGAATATACAATCATCCTGGCCGGGTGCAATTGGGCTGGATGAGATTGGACCGGTTGGCTGTTGGATACTGGCGACCTGGGGCGAATTGATGCTGCCGTCCGCAAACGTCGATTCACGGGAGACAGACAAGTTCAGCGCGCTGGCGGCCTCCTGGTGGGACCCCAGAGGGCCAATGCACACGCTGCATTCTGTCAATCCGCTGCGCACGGGCTTCATCGCCGAGCAGTGTGAAATCCGCGGACGAACCGTGATCGACATCGGCTGCGGCGGAGGCGTGCTGGCCGAATCGCTCACGCGGCTGGGCGCCAGGGTGACCGGAATCGACCTTTCGCAGGATCTCCTGCAACTGGCAATGCTGCATGCCCGGGATCAGGGTCTGGCCATAGACTATCGCTACATCAGCGCCGAGCAGCTTGCCGAACAACAGCCGGAAGCGTTTGACATCGTGACCTGCCTGGAGGTGCTGGAGCACGTTCCGCGGCCCGAGGAACTCGTCATGACATCTTCGCGGCTGCTCAAGCCCGGCGGTCATGCCTTCTTCGCGACCATCGATCGCAGCCTGCACGCACTCCTATTCGTCATTTTCGGCGCGGAGTACATCCTGCGTATTCTGCCAATCGGAACGCACCACTACCACGGTCTGATCAGGCCGGGTGAATTGAGATCCTGGGGTAGGAAGTGCGGCCTGGAGTTTGTGCACTCTGTCAGCATCGTGTACAACCTGTTGACCCGCAGATTCAGCCTGGCCACGCACCACGACCCAACCTACATCATGCACCTCGCCAAGAAGCGATCCTTGCCGCGGGAGAATCGCTGAGCCGCTTCTTCGCCTTGTCCCGAACGACCCACGCCCTGCTGGACATGGCCGCTCCGGCGTTCTGCGCGTTGCTCTGGCTGGGCCGTTTCCCACAATGGCAGACGACCCTGTTGTCCCTATTCACGGCCCTGGCTGCGTACACGGCAGTCTATGCACTGAACGATCTGCTGGGCATCAAATGCGACCGGGAGAAATTCGCCGGAGCGGGGATCAGCCCGGGATACGCCGTGGAGGCTTCCGCGCAACGCCATCCGCTGGCGCAGGGCGTGTTGAGCGTCCGGAGCGGCGTGCTTTGGATGGGAAGCTGGTTCGGATTGGCCCTGACCGGTTCGTACATGCTCAACCCCATCATCGTCCTCGTCCTGCTTGCCGCGGCTGCCCTGGAAGTCATCTATTGCCTGCTGCTGAAGATCACCCATCTGCGAACGCTGGTGAGCGGATTGGTCAAGACCAGCGGCCCGATCGCCGCCATCCTGGTGGTCGATCACAGCCCTTCCCGCTTCTTGCTGCTTCTGCCGTTCGCGTGCCTATTCTTCTGGGAGATCGGAGGACAGAACATCCCCTCCGATTGGAACTACACCGCGGAGGACGCGCGCGTCAATGCGAAGACCATCCCGATTCTGTTTGGTCAAGAGAAGGCAGGCCGGATCATCGTCGTTGCGCTGGCTATCTCCGTGATTTCGGGTGGCCTTCTGCCCCTCGCCTCCCCGGCGCGTTTGGGCTTGCTTTACGTCCTGGCCAGCCTGCTGCTCGGATTCTTCCTGCTCCTGCGGCCCGCCTTGCGCCTGTACCGGCTCAAAGAAGGTGCGCTTGCCGCCCGCCTGTTCGATAGCGCCAGCTACTACCCGTTGGCGCAGTTCGCGCTGATCGCCGCGTTCCTGGCGGCGGATGGGTTGCTGGGGGCGTGAACTTCGGCAACACCCGCTGGGATTGCGGTCCATGCCCGCCTCAATATGGTCCAGCACTACGCTCAGATGGTGGACGTCGATCTGCTGGAGGCGCACCGGACACACAGCCCGATTGAAGACCTCGCGCGGCCGAAGTAGCGTGATTAGCGGCAGGGCTGCGGAGTGGCCTTGGCCTCAAAAAGAAGAGTGCCCCAGAGATGAGGCGCTTGCATGCGCAACTGGCAGACGCAGAGAACTCAGAAGCCTCCGGTGGAAACACCTTTAATGTACAGGATAGCTCGAGCCCACCAGGGGGTGATTCTGCGAGAGTCATCTGTGCGCCAAATTGCGAATCAGAGTAGCGCACATGAGTCCGGATTCGTCGAGAGGCAGGTCCGTGCTGGCCGTACGAGGCGGCGAAATTGTGTCAATCGTCATGCTGCTCAGTCCCTGGAATGGAGACGGGCCGCGTACTGCGCCATGAAGTCCCAGTCAAATCCTGGAATCTGCATGGCGCCCGTGTTTGGGAAGATGGTTGTGTTAGAGTCACACAGGCGGGCTAGCTTTTCGATGTCCAATGCACCTTGCGTCACAATCGGCGTTCCGGTCTACCAGGGCGAGCCGTTCATTCAAGAGGCTCTGGGGTCCATACAGAACCAGACCCATCGAAATATCAAGGTCATCATCTCGCTCGATGGCCCGCAGGCGGCGTCGGAACGACTTTGCCGGCCTTTCCTCAAGGACCGCCGCTTCCGCCTCGTGGTCCAGGCGGAAACGCTTGGCTGGGTCGGAAATTCGAACTATCTCATGGCCCAAGTGGAGACGCCCTATTGGATCTGGCACCCGCACGACGACCTGCTTGATCCGATGTATGTGGAAGTGCTGCTGAATCATGCAGAGCGATCGCCAGAAGCTGCTGTGGTCTACTGTGACATCGCGGTCTTTGGATCTCGAACCGGGACACTTGTTCAGTCGTGCGTCACTGGCGACGCAATCACACGCCAGGTCACCCTCCTGCGCGAACATTTCAACGCGGTGGCACTTCGCGGCCTGACACGAGTGGAGGCCCTACGGCACTCCGGCGGCATGCGCCCCAATGAGGTAGATAGCTTTGCGGCCGACACCACATGGATGGCGGCCGTCGCTCGTTGGGGTGAACTTCATCGCGTGCCACTTGAACTGTACCGAAAACGCTATCACAGTGAGAACGAGAGCATGAACTGGCAAACCTGGCCTGCCGAAAAGCTCAGGCAGGCTTGGATTGCGCACTGCGCAGACATGTTGGAGCAGGCAATGCTCGTGCAGGCAACCGCCCATGACAGGCATCGACTATGGCTGGCCACAGTAGCGCGACTGGTCTCGCCGCGAGGGGTCTCCTGGATTCATCCGGTGGTGAACTTGACGTTGCCCGAGCGCGTGCTGCTGTTTGATGCCTTCTTCCTTTACCTGCAGACCGCAAGGGCAATGGAATTGCCTGCCTGGCTCCAGGAGAGTTGGGACGAAATCCAGCGTTCCGCGAAGCACGATTTGGTTTCGATTATGGAGATCAAGACCAGCAGGGCCTGGAGAGCTGGGCTTCTGATGCGCCGGCTCCGCCTGATACTGGCTCCGCCAAACAGCCGCCGAGCGCGGGCTCTACGGCCGCTGTCTCACATTATCGCTCGATTGCTCAGCTAGAGTTGCAGGGCGCCACCAGTGGTTTTCAATAGTCCTCGTGTTGATGTTGGTATTCTTGGGGCCGGCATTATGGGTTGCTGCCTTGCATTAGAGCTGGCCCAAAGGGGTCGTCGCGTTGACCTGATCGACCTCGCGTCCAGGCCCATGACCGGAGCCAGTCTGCATAATGAGGGGAAGCTTCACTTGGGCTTCGTCTACGCAAATGACCCGTTGAAGGCAACACACCGTCTAATGGTGCGCGGATCGTTGGCCTTTTCGCGCATCATCAAGAAGCTGAGCGGATACGACGCAGACGCCCTAATCCCTTCGCAGCCCTTCCACTATTTTGTGCCAATCGATAGCATATTAGACCTGGCCGTCATTCAGAAGCACTTTCAAGAAGTCGAAGAGGCGATTCATCAAGAGTTGCGCAATTCCGGGGACCTCTACCTGGGTCGCAGGATTGATCAATACTACGAACGCAATGCCTCCGAGTATCACAGTCGCATATTCTCCCCGGTTTTGACGCTCGGCTCTTTTCGAACGGAGGAGCTCTCAGTCTCACCAATTGCCGTAGCCAACATCCTGTGTCGAGCCATAAGACGCCAAACCAACATCAACTTCATCGGCAATACGGAGGTTCTTGCTGCAGAAAGGCTTGCGGGCGGTGACGTGCAAATCGAATCTCGCCACGGTGGCCAGGCTTCATTAGACAGGTACTCTTGCGTTGCCAACTGTCTTTGGGAAGACAAGTTGAGAATCGACAGGACAGCCGGAATCCCTGATCAAGTGCCGTGGATATCACGATATAAGGCGATGATCAGCATTTCAGCACCAACAACCGCGCAGAACAATATTCCATCGGCAACCGGCATACTTGGAGCCTACGGCGATGTAGTGAACCACGGCAATGGGTCCTACTACCTCTCGTGGTATCCGCTCTGCAAGCTTGCCCAATCCACCAATGGGGAAGGGCGCCAACTGCATGATATGGTTCATAAATCGGCCTTGGCCCGTCACGCCAGAAAGTTGAAATCCAAATTCCCGGTCATCTCCAAGTTTGTCTCAACAATCGCGCATAAACCATTCATCAATGACAACATCTTGGAAATGGCAGCCTACATTCCTTCCATGGCCAGCCTATTGAACAGCAAGAGAAGCTGCGAGCTCGGTGGCGGAATCATTCTAGCCCGAGGAGCAACAGACATAGATGATCCTGAGAGTTACCTGCATCAACGATCGGTCATCGGGCCAGTTGTCTATGGCTCGTATGTGACCGTTGATACAGGTAAGTACTGCACGGCACCTCTATTTGCATTGGCGGCTTCAGATATGATTACAGATATTCTGTCATGAACCACAGCGATTTATCGATGCCATTGCTACCCGGGATATTTGCACCCGCCCCCCTGCCTCCAGATCGGCAGCGCGTCCGGCGCGGGGCGCAGCGGCATCCTCACACGCCGGGGAGACGCCCAGCCCCAGTGCATGGCATTGCAGGCGGTCGTGAACGACCGGATCGCCCCCGGGACACCAGGTACGGCCCACGCCCCACCGTTCCTGCCTCTCTCCCGCTTGACCACCTCCCCCTCTTTGGGTTTCATAATGGGCACACTCCCGCGGGTGTAGTTCAGTGGTAGATCGCTTGCTTCCCAAGCAACTACACGCGAAGCCTCCCCCCAGATACAGCCCGAATCCAATCCGAACCGCCTATCCGAGTCCAGATATGGCGGTGTTTATGTCTCGCAAAACGCAAGTCAAACCCGAATGGACTCTTGCCTCCCTCCCCCTCCGTGACGCATATACTGACTTCATGCTGTCTCGCTAGGCGAAACAATGCAGCCCGGAACACTTGACTTCTACAAATACACGGCGGGCGCTTTCCTCGGATGGTTGGAGGGCCAAGGCGTCACTTCCCCGGATGAAGTGAGCGCGCATTGGGTCCGGCAGTACCCCGCAGGCATGACGGGCGCGGATACATCCGTGCATGACCACGCAAGGGCGATAGAGACGCTCCTGCGGTTTTGGCACGCGGGCGGTGCGCTTTCGGGCGAATGATTCACTTAATTACAGACAACATGAGCATTCGCGGCCGCCACAAGCACCAGTAACGACAAGGAACTGGGGGCAAGACGGGCACGGACGCGGACGCGAACCCGTAGGACAGTGATTCGGTCTGCGTGCATCCTGACGCTTCTCCGTGGCGGCCAGGGCTATGCGGCTGGGCGGCTGTAAAACCGGCGAAGTTCTCAGCGGTTCGGACGGCGGAAGCAGGAAAGCGACCCCCGCCACCACGCCTTGCTTGCTGCTCCTCGGTTTGCTTGGGCTCCCCCGTCGCGTAGTTTCCGCAGCCTCTGCGCGCCCCTTACGGGAACAGCAGACTAACCAAGCCAAATATTAGCGCCGCGAGAGCCAAGACACCGAACCAGTTACCCGCGCGGCGTTGCCAAGATGCCGTGCTATTGCGCCACCTGAGATACATGGTCGCGCATGCAAGGATGGCAACCCAGCCGCTACGGGAATTCACTATGAGCCTCTATTCTTTTCTGACGGCGCCGGGAAATTGTAACGCAGCCCCGCGAGCCGTCCACATACTACGGCGGCCCGCCTCCGGCGGCGCTCAGCTCCTGCGCCTGGGGTGCCAGCGGCCCCAGGATCTCGGCCGTTGCGCGTGTAGGGGGTTGAAGAGCCGATCGGCTTGCGCTACCCGCTTGTGGGCAGGTGTGGACAATGTCAGTTATGCGGAAAGTCCTCAGGGGCAGAACCAACTTCCCTTGGTAGGACGAATCCCACGAGTTGGGCGACCGCCTTGTTAGCCCGCCCGGGATTCGTCTGCCGGATTTTGAGTCTTGATGCCGATGAAAGTCCCCCTACCGTCGGTATGATAGTAGCCGCGAAGCATGCTCTCCGCGATGTCTGGCCCCAAGCTGTCATACTGTTCCATCACAAGATCAAAGCCAACGTCTTGTATTGCCTGAAGTAGGTATTCACGTTGAATCCAGAAAGACCGCCGGTTGTCCCAAGATGCCCATTTGGCGGTTTCTCGCTTGGCGAACGACGTGTCGTTTCGAAATTCTGTATACCACCTGCCCATAAGCCCTTCGTTTTCGCCAAGTCGCGAAAGGTTGAACTTGTCGGCTTGACGATCTGTCCGCACCGCTCTTGCCAACAACCTTCGTGCCAATGAGGGCAAATGTGCTCTGATAGAGATGGCATTCGTCGAGAAGTGCGTCTGCAGGATTACGAGTCTCGTCGTGACGGCTGAAAGCGTTTCAAGGAAGTGTTTGGGCCTATCGAGATGATAAAGCAAACCGCAGCAGAATACCACGTCGAATACGCCATACTTGGCGATATTGAATGCGTCATCCTTCACAAACTTCAGGTTGGGCAGATTGGTCTTTGATTTCACATAGTTGCACGCAACGATATTGGCCTCACGCACCTCAATCCCGACGACTTGAAATCCCATCCGTGCAAATTCGACGGCGTATCCCCCCTCCAAACACCCAACGTCAGCAAGCCGAAGGCGCTTCCTATCTCCAGGGAATATGGCCTCCAATATGCGTCGTGCCGAAACGAACCAGGAAACAGTTTCCATCGAAGATCCTGCATCTGGTTTTGTGAGAGTTCCATCGTCGAGGCGAATATTGTGAGCCGTGAATTCAACGTCCATTTCAAGTCTCCGTCGCATAGCACAAAGAGTTGCTGGCTAGCGGTTTGCCTTTGCGGCGTGTGGGCGGACGTGGAGATTGCCCTCCATCCCTGTTTCGAACAGGGACAAGGCGATCGACAACGTGCCCAGTGAACCGAAATAGGGCTGATGCCCCAAGCGGGCGCCTATAGAGGCTGGGCGTGCGGCCCGGTGCGGGGCCCGGAGGAGAGCCCGGATCCTATCATGTATCCCCAAATCGCCAATAATGCGACGCCATTTCTCGTGCTCGAGGCCCCATACGATCTTCTTGACGAGTCCACCTCCGGACGGATACCCGTACGAAATGCTGGCTCCTGGGCTTAAGACCAGTGTGTTCTGCACAGTATTCATGGCAGGAGTCTAAGCTTCCGGTATTCATGAGTCAAGCGTGGACTTCGCATCCGTCTACCACCGTAGGCGTTTCTGCCTGTGCGTGGGCCTCCCGTTGCCAATAGGAAAGGGACCCAATCAGGGTCAGAAAGTCAGTTCTTGAGGGCGCGAACGACCACTGCACAGCCCTGCAGGTACTCGAGCTTGACTGCTCAGGCTCGTTGAGGTCGCGGTGGTTGAAGCCATCTCCATAGCCGGAAAGCCAGGCGCCCCCGGTCTTGTCATTCATGACTGGTAGCGGTTGGATCTCTGGGCTATCGGTCATTCGGCCTCGTGGTCACGGCTAGATGGCAAACGCATGCAAGCGCATACGCCCGCCCCCTCCCCGCCCGCCCGGCGACCTGCGAGCTTCCCCGCTTGACCACCTCCCTCTCTTTGGGTATCATAATGGGCGCACTCCCGCGGGTGTAGTTCAGTGGTAGAACGCTTGCTTCCCAAGCAAGATATCGTGGGTTCGAATCCCATCACCCGCTCAAGAAAGCCGAGGCCAAGAGCCCTGGCGACGGGTAAGTCTCCCGTAAGCAAGCGTTCTACCCCTGACCTCCACCCGTGAGAAGCCGCAAGAGATAGGCGGCTTTTTGTGTCCCTCCAAACAGTCACAAAGCATGTTCGATATCTTGCCTCCGTCGCCCTCCGAGACGCCTATACCGACTTCATTTTGAGCCGTCAGGCGATGCAATGCTCCCGGGCTACGTTGGAATTCTACAAATACACCGCGGGCGCGTTTGTGTTTTGGCTCGAGGCCCAGGGCCTCACGTCCCCCGATGAGGTAAGCGCCCGGCACGTCCGGCAGCATCTCGCGGGCCTCACCGGGGCGGATACGACCATCCACGACCACGCGCGGGCGATAAGAACGCTCCTGCGATTCTGGCACGCGGAGGGATACGCCCCGGCCCTCATCATCTTTGCTATGCCGAAAGTCGCGAAGAAAAGGCTCCTTTGCCTCACGTCCGAGGAACTCCGCCGGGTTATCGAAGCCTGCACAACTCCCCGCGATAGGGCATTGATTCTCTTCATGGCTGATACTGGCCTGCGGCGCGCCGAGGTGGCGGCCCTCAACTGGGGCGATATTGACTTTGCCTCCGGCCTGGTGAGGGTACGACTCGGCAAAGGCCGCAAGGATAGAAGCGCGGTTGTTGGCGCAACCGCTCGTCGCGCCCTACTTGCGTATCGCAGACAGGTAGCCAATCCCGCGGAGGGCAGGGCGCTCTTTCAGGCTAGAGGCGGAACACGCCTCACCGGGACAGGCCTCTTGTTGATATTCCGCAGATTGTCGAAACGCGCGGGGATACACGTCACGCCTCATGCGCTCCGCCGAACCTTTGTCATTCTCGCATTGCGCGGCGGCATGGGCACGCTTCACCTTCAAGCCCTGCTAGGACATGCGAGCCTGGACATGGTCCAGCACTACGCGCGGATGGTGGACGATGACTTGCTTCAGGCGCACCGGGCACACTCTCCGATTGACAGACTGGTGAAGTAGAATGAAAGCGGAAGCGAGGCCACAATGGCAGCCTACGCCAAGATGTCTGAGAAAATCAAGAGAGGCGAGTATGACGACGAGGCGGGGGCAGGGAAAACCGGAGTGCTACGATTCTTCAATGCAATTGACGGATACATGGATATTCGTGCGCTAACAGATGTGCAGCGGGACGCTCTCTGGCAGGAGTACTTTGGCCGGCAAACGGGAAGGGTTGTGCGACTTCGGACCAAGCAACCCGGAAAATAGTTGTCCCCCGATGCGCAGACTCCGGGTTGGGGTAATGCCCGCGAAACTGCCGAGGTTGGAGCACGAGCGAATCATTGCAGCGAATCTTAACGTCTCTGCCGGCGCATTGTTTCCGTGCTAGACTACGAATCGTAGAACATGTGAGCACGGAGTCATGCGGGCGAAGGAAGTCGAATGGACAAAGAACACGAAATCATGGGCAACGTGGGCGGCACGGTTGCGGATTCAGAGCGCGGCACTATTGAATTCAAGCGCAACGAGCAAGGGCAGACTTTCGTACAAGGGACGGTCAATCCAGGCTTTGAGGCCAGGGCAAGTGACTTCAACGTGACAATCGCGCCCGTTCAGCCCAGGCCCTTTCAAGGCGACGAACTGCCGGAACGCACGAGGACGCTATTCAGTCTCGCGCAAAAATGGGTGAATCGGATTGAGGAAAAGAACTACGACATGGTTCAATTCCTCGAAGATGAGACTGGCACCTGGGAATTCCCTGTGAAAGAAAAAACATTCCAGGAGGCCCTCCAAAGGGCCCGCGACGCGCGGATTATTGGATACAACGAGAAAACGAACCGATACATACCCCTGGAAAAGCCGGCCTAATTCGAGCCTAGTTCGGGCCTAGTTCAGACCCCGTCTTTGGATAATCAGGATGTAGCAATACATCCTGATTTTGTGTTTTAAGCGCAATTCCCGCCGTTGCTCTGGCCGAGTTGGGCGGGAATTGCAGGGAGATTACATGGACGATTGTAACAGAAGAGAAGTCTTTGTGGGAAGTCGGCGCGTCGGCGCGGTGGTGGGGAAGGTGTTTCGGAAGCAAATCAAATTCTCGAAGCACGCCCTACGCACGCCTCCGGCCCTGGCTCTTTCGAATAGCAGCCTGGCCCAGGCCGAACGCCTAGGAGCTACGTCAATCGAAATCACGGACACCGAGAACGGAATCGCCTACCGCGCCGATATTGTGCATTTCCGGCGCTTCGCCTTTGACTTGCAGCGCGGCGGATTCGAGCCACAAAAGGCGCTTGTCCTCGACCGCTGGAGCGTGACGGGAGGCAATCCCCCAGGCAATCACCGCATGCGAATTGACGTGGGCGAGAGAGTCCCGATGAAGCGGACCGTTCACGAGGCCGAGCCTATCCAGTTGTCACTGGTGTAACCAACAGACAACGGGCAGGCTCCGCCGACGCATGCCCCACAAGTTCTATATGGCGAGACTTCCCGGCGAGTGCTGTTAGCGGCGACACCGGGCGGGAGTGACGAACCGAAAAAACCCAAGCCCCCCGCGACGAGCGAGGCCCGAAAGGACCGGGGGCACGTCAAACAGGCAAGACGCCGACCGGGCGAAAAACGGTACTGGACGAGGACCGACGTACCGGCCTTCAATGCCAAGCGAGATATCACCTGCGGGTATCACCGGACGCAACAGGCAGGTTCGAGGCGAAGGCTGGGGCTTTGCAAGCGAGCGATGACGCCATACCGCCGAAGGTGCAGAGTTGGTGAAGCTAACGTAGCTATCCGTCGTCATGCGGAGGCATTACTGCGTTTCGCTCCTCCGCCACCCGCCGAAGGTGGAGCAAGAAAAGGGAACGTGCAAATGACACAGGAATTCTGCAAAGCAGGCCGACCGTGACAATGCGAGCCCCAGAGCATAGTCAACGCCGAACCCTTATCGAGGCACGCACACCCCCCGACCCATGGCAGGGATTGGCCGCCGCCATTGTTTTGCAGGCCGTCAAGGATGCCTCGTCCTGCGATGCCTTGAAAGCCCTCGATGCGTGCGCATGGCTGACGGAGCGCGGCGGCGAGTTTGAGAAATCCACGGATTGGCCCGGCGCAGGGGCGCAACTACTCACCTCGGGGAACATCAGGCGGCAGGAGAAAAGGCTTGCGGGTGGTTGGAGGAGGGCGTGACAGAACCGAAACGAAAACCGCGCGTGGCTGACGCCTATCTCGGTCTTCGGCTCGATGAACTACGTCAGTTTAATCGGCTGGCGCCGTGCCTGATGCTTCTTTTGCGGCGTTGGATTGTGGACAAGCGGCCCGAGGGCCGAAAAAAGGAGTTGACAGATGAACGACGAGCTTTCCAAGATTCTACAAGATTTGACTGAAGAGGAGAGGCGGCTTCTGCGCGAGATGCTCGCAGGTGGGCTAAGACGTGTCCTCGCGGCGCGCACCGACAAGCGGACCGAACCTGGCGAGCTGCGCGAGCCGCAGCGGGATTTTCTGGGCGATAAGCTCGATTCGCGGGGCGCGGCCGGTAAAGTGGCGCAGCTCCCGCCGGGAGGCGCAGAACCGGTCCCGAACATAGTCGGGGAACTCGGCCGAACGTATGTTTCACCCCGTAACGCCGTGGGCAAATCGAAGGTGCGATTCCCGTAGGAGGATGAGAGGGGTGTTTTCACGGGCTGGAAGTCGGGAGCATGGGCTCGCACCTCCTGGCACGCGGCCGCGTGGGCTCACAACTCCTGGGCAGATAACGCGTGGCTTTCGTACAGCTGGCTCGGGATGCATCCGAACCAAGGGGCTATCTACACCGCGCCCCTCGAGGCGCTCCTGGCCGGGGATATGTGCGAGTATCGCCGCCTTGTCAGGCTTGCTGAGCTTGACAACTTATACGGGAGGCCATATCCACACAGCCTCCATAACAGCTGGTGCACCTGCCATGCCGACTTTGGTGATGACGCGGGGTGTTTGATTCACGGCGTCATGGACGCCGTATTGACCGCCCGCCGCGCGGGCGCTCGAAGGAGAGTGACAAGATGACTATCAAAGCATTTGCCAAAGCCGCTGAGATTGAGCGGCAAAAACTAGACGTGCAATTCCGGGCACGGACAGAAAAGCTGACGCCCCGTGAGCATGAGCGGATGATTCGAGAACTGGACCGCCGGGTATCTGACCTCCGGCACGAGGCGGCCGCAGAGTTGAAAGAACGCCGCGCCCAGTTGGTGCGGAGTCACCGCAATCTCAACGCCGCGGCGCAAACGGCGGCCGAAGCCAATGCGCAACAGACCGACCATCCCAGGTTGAACGCCGCCCACGAACAGGCGCGGCGGATTCTCAAACGGGCGAAGTCACCACAGGAGACGCTGGCCGCCTTGAAAGCAGCCGAGGCCTCGGGCGATAAGCATTTGCAGCGCGCCGTTTATGCCGAGTTTGTCGCCAATGTCGAAGGGATGCGCCCGGACAGATTGACTGGTAACGATATACAGCTTATCACCCTCAAGAATCAAGTTGCTCCCGCGCTGGACAACCTCGAAAGGAGCGCAGAGCAGCGCGCGCTCGATGGCGAGCCGGCCAAACTCGAACAGCAGATATTCGACTTCACCCAGGAAGTCGCGCGGGCCAAGAGCACGTTCAAGCCTGAGCCTGTCAAGTTTGGCGAGGGTGAGCAGCCGCAGGATGTTTACAAGGGCCTCACGGACGGCGTTCGTCTGAGTCCTCACGCAGACAACCCGAATCTGGTTGATGTTGAGCTCGACGATTCGTGGAATGGGCCGCCCGAACACGAGGAGAAACAGTATCTCCAAGAGCCTTACGTGGACGACCGGGAAGCCAGCGCGAATGAAGTGCAGTCGCTCGGTGAATTGCTCGAGGGGTTATACAGCCGATGACAGACTTCACGGAGACCGGACAGCGGTATTTCGGCGCGCCAGATTTGAGCCATGAGGCCCTGGCCGGGATATTTCGGAAACACCACTACGCCGACCCGGCGGGCGCGGCCCGATTTGCGAAGTCCGGGACCATGCTTTACCGGACAACCGACCTTGATATGCTGGCGCGCTTTCTGGAATCTCACGGCGTGTGCCCGGACACGGAGACGGCGCGCACCATCGCTGAGGACATTCGCGCCGCGGTGATTGAGGCGACATGAAAGCCAAGCGCGTCGAAGAGGTCGAGGTCGAAGGCAAAAAGGGCTGGCGTTACTCCGACGGCTCTTGCCGGGATGCGCGCGGGAAGATGTTGAAGAAACCCGAGTATCCCGGCATGGTCGCAGCCGAAATCACCACCTCGGAGCAGGGGCGGGAAATGCAGCTCCGACGTCGGAACCTCTCGCGGGAGCGAACGCGGGAGGGAATTGCCGAGGGCTTGGGGATAGATTTGAGAACCGCGGGCGTTGGCGAGGAATGGAAGACACTAACCTCCCTTTTTGTCCAGCAATTCAAGTCAAGCAAGAACCTCCGAGGCATGTCGGACGCGTACGGGAAACTAGGCCTCGCCTCGGGCTACATGAGGCCCGATGCCGAAAGCAGCGAGGCGGGGCTAATGCTTGCGAGTTTCGCCAAAATCATGCAGGCCTTCCTGGAAACTCAGGAGAGGGATGAGGTGATAAATGGAGCCGTCAAAGAAATCCACGGCTGAATATGCCTTCGAAGTCCTGGGAGCCGACAAGATAGCAGACCCGAAGCTCAAGGAGTTTTTCCGGCAGCACTACGCGGCGCGATATGAACCCCAGGACCACACCAGGCAACTCGCCTTTATCGAGTACATGACGAAGGCCTGGCCGTGGGCCGTCAAAGAATATCTGCAAAGGCACGGCCTCCAGGACGTTGAAAGCATCACCAACGAGGCCGGGGCGGTGGGCTTCCTGTTCGACACAGCCAACGGCATGGCGGACGTCGTAGAGGACGCCCTCAAGCAGCTCGCGGTCCTGGCGCGCAAAACGCAATCCAAGAAGGGCGCGGCGGCGTAGCGGCAACTTCGCGGGGGGGAACCAGAAGCAACGAGCAAGCAGGGAGAGAGACGTGTGGGCGGGGGTCGCTTGCTTCACTCTCGCCATTCTTTCCGCCGCCAACTTCGCTGACAATGCTGGACGCCAAACAGCGGCCCCAGGCTTGACGCAAAGCCCATGAGCCGACCCAAACACAGGCCCCGAAAACGGGGTCTTTTGATGCCCCGAGAGGCTTGACTTCCGGGCTTCTCTTGCCGTATAATAGCTTACGAGAAGGTTACTTCACGCAAGCCACGGAAAGAGAGGCAGACATGCAGACCGACCTCGCACTATCCCCGCTGAAAGACAAGCTCCCGGCTGACCGCAATCCCGCCCTGGTGTACCTCGCGAGCCTGGGGGTAGGCGGGCGCAGGTCACAGGCGCAGGCGCTTCGCGTCCTCGCGTCAATTCTGGAGGGGAGGGACGGCGCTTCGCGGTCGCTTGCGTTCGACTTCTTCCCCTGGCCTCGCCTCAAATACCAGCACACCGCGGCTATCCGCTCGAAGCTCATGGCACGCTACGCGCCCGCGACTGCCAACAAGATGCTCTCTGCTTTACGAGGCGTCTTGCGTGAGTGCTGGCGGTTGGGTCTTATGTCTGCCGAGGACTTCCAGAGGGCGATTGACCTCAAGCCTGTGCATGGCGAGACGTTACCCGCTGGGCGTGAGCTTTCCGCGGGCGAACTATCCGCCCTGATGCAAGCCTGCATGAAGGATGGGAGTCCCGCCGGGGCAAGGGACGCGGCTCTTATTGCCCTGCTCTATGCCGTAGGCCTCAGACGTGCCGAAATCGTAGCCTTAGACCTGTCTGACTTTGACCCCAAGACGGGCAAGCTGATTGTCCGGGGCAAGCGCAGCAAAGAGCGCACGGCGTATCTGAATAACGGGGGCCTGGACGCCCTCATGGACTGGCTTCACGTTCGGGGAGGTTTCGACGGCCCGCTCTTTGTCCCCGTCAATCGAGGCGGGCGCATTTCGTCGGGGCGCATGTCAAATCAGGCCGTCTACAATGCCCTAGCAAAGCGCGGCGCGGAGGCCGGAGTTGAGAACTTCTCGCCCCACGACATGCGGAGGACGTTCATCTCTGACTTGCTGGACAAGGGCGCGGATATCGCGACCGTGTCGAAGATGGCCGGGCATGCGAACGTCCAGACCACCGCGCGCTACGACCGCCGACCGGAAGAGGCCAAGCAGAAGGCCGCAAGGCTCCTGCACGTCCCGTACAAACGGAGGAGGGATGGCGAAAAATCACAACGCCGCCGCGCAATATAAACATATCCACAAGCGTCGTTCATCAGGCAATACACAAAATGGGTCCTCGCCTAAGGGTCTCTTCTTTCTGCTTCCGCGGACCTCGCGACCCCCGGGGTGAAAATCAGGTAGAGCACGAAGATGGAATTAACGATTGGGATAAGACCCAGAAGGATAGTCAAGCCTGACTTGCCCAGGTCCCTTAGCCTTCGAAGCACCATGAACACCTCAGCGACGACATAGCCGATTAGTCCCAGGTAACCCAGAACCTTTTGCGTTTCCTCGTCGCTGTTGATGAGGGACACAAGGATAAGCCAAGTCACTAACAGGATAGTTGAGTGGACCAGCCAACCCCAGAGAAAGAGCAACCGTCCGGCAGGGCGTGTAGGATTGTAGAGTCTGATTGGGTCCATGGCGTCACGGAATGTGAGTGGTTGGCTCGGCGAAATTGACGCACTCTGGATGACTTGGGGTTGAGACCCAGCGACCGCGCCCTGTGCAAGAGGGGCAGGTTTCTGCTCTTGAGTGGCGAGTGCCCGCTTAGCGGCATCTGCAATTAGGGGGTCAGGGTCGTAAGAGGCTTCCTCCAAGGCATTCATTGCCTCCTGCGAAATAGCAGAGGCGACCCTCAACTCTTCGCAGGCAGCGTAGCGCTGATTCTGGTTGCCGTTCGTAAGCTGTCCTAGGTGAAGCGATTCACTGTCCATAGGCCTGTCTCGTGAGCCGGGTCAAGGGGCCTGCCTGGTACCGAATATTCAAGCCCTGCCGAACTGCTTCTTGGCCCCTCCCGCACTATCGATGAAATCTATATACGCTTTGAATAGGATGGGCTGATGCCCTTCATGCCTCGGGGCGCGGGTCCTGTTCTAGGGATTCGAGAAGTGCGTCACTCGCTTTCTTGTAGGCCTCTTCGGCACTCACGAGTAGCTTGATGGCATCTGCTATCTCATCCTGCAATTTGAGGCGTTTCTGGAGGTCTCCAACTGGCTGTTGACTCCGTAACCGTTTCAGCGCCTCCGCAGCACTTACCAGCTCTCGTGTTCTATCATACAACTCACGCTCGAACTTCAACCACGGACCGTCAGCCATTTTCCCTCTTTTCATTTTGGGGGCCAACGCGTTCTGCAATCGCGGCTCGCATAGCGGATTATAGCTTTTGCGAGATGAGCCTGCAATGCCCGCGAACTCTGCGCCTTGACGAATTGACGGCTCGCGTGCATACTGCTGATGACCGCTTGCCCTGGCGGCTTCGCGGTCAAAAGCTAGCCGTAAAAGGTGCCTGGTAGAACGCTTGCTTCCCAAGCAAGATATCGTGGGTTCGAATCCCATCACCCGCTCAAGAAAGCCGAGGCCAAGAGCCCCGGCTTTCTTCTTTCGCTCGGGGTGCGTGCCGTCTTCGCATCTGCGGGTTGACGCGACCCCCTGCGAGCGCGATAATCACCCGGTTAGAATGGCTGGGCACGACCATTCAGTCTGTTCGGGGAGGCAAGATGAAGCTCGGGAAAGGCGGCGTGATTGCCGCGGCTCTGATGTTGATCACGGCGTCGATCGCCTGCGAGGCCGTCGCTCCTGGGGAGCCGGAAACGCCCCCGCAGGCTGCCACGTTGGAACCGGCTGCCGCTCCAGCAAACACGGCCGAACCGACGCTGCCGCCAGAACCAACGGCCACAAGCGATCCATGCATCCCTTGGGACCAGGTCACCGTTGCCCTGAAGGGTGAGGTCGTGTGCGTGCGAGGCCTGATCACCAAGTTCGACCAGTCGCGCCAGGTGGGCACGCGTTACTCATTCTCAGACAAGTCGGGTACCTTCTTCCTGTTTAGTGCGAAATACGAGATCACCAACCCGAACACCGGCAAGACTATCGCACCGGGCACCTGCGTGGAGGTCACCGGCACCATCGAGGTCCAGTCCGACCGGCCATTCATCAGTCTCGACAAGCTCATCGAGAACGTGGGCGACGAGGTGCAGGGCTTCCTCTTCTACGACGACACGTCCGCCTGCGGATAGCCTCTCACATCTGCAAATCCCCACTCGCGCGGGCCGCAAAAGCCGAGGCTGAACGCCTCGGCTTTTCTGTAATTCTGCTGATATGCGCCCATCCGCGCCCCGTCAGTACAATCTGGGCCCAGAGGTGATGCGATGCCCAGCAAGGGCAGGATTCTGCATGTGGAAGACAACGCCGACAACCGGCACCTGGTGCGGCGCGTGCTGGAGGCGGAGGGGTACGAGGTGATCGAGGCCTCGAACGGCACGCAGGCGCTCCAGTTCCTGGAGTCGCAGCACATCGACCTGGCATTGATGGACATCAACATGCCGGACATCGACGGCTACACGCTGGCGACGCGCATTCGCTCGACACCCATGTTCGCGCGGCTCCCGATCCTGGCGATGACGGCCAACGTGATGCGCGGCGACCGGGAGCGCTCGTTGGAGGCCGGCTGTGACGGCTACATCCAGAAGCCCATCGACATCGACATCCTCTCGATGCAGCTCGAGCGCTATCTCAGGAATAATGGCCATGGCTAGGATTTCAACCAGGCGCGCGCTCAGCCCCCGGGGCGGCAAGACGAGCATCCCCAAGGACGCGGCGGTGCTGGTGGTTGAGGACAACGTCTCGAACTTCCTGCTGGTGGCGCGCATGCTCGGCTATCTTGGCATCCATTGCGAGTGGAAGACCTCAGGCTACGAGGTGTTGGAATATGCCGATGCGCTGCCGCGCGTCGACTTGGTGCTGATGGACATACGCCTGCCGTACGAGAACGGATTCGGCGCGGGGCTCAAGCTGCGTTCGTCGTCGCGCTTCAAGTCGGTGCCCATAGTGGCGGTGAGCGCCGAGAGCAACACGCACCAGATGGAAAAGGCCAGGGCGGCCGGCTTCAACGGATTCCTCGGCAAGCCCTTGGACCCGGATAGGTTCCCGGATCAGATCCGACGCATCCTGGCCGGCGAACAAGTCTGGGAACTGGGGTAGACACATATGGCTGAGGCGCAGCGAGTAGACGCACGGACGCGCGACGACGCGGGCGGGTATCGAGGCGGACTGGCGCGCACTCTGGTCCGAACGCTGCTGATCTTCACGTTCATCCCCCTGGCCTTGATGGGCGCTACGGCGTACCTGCGCACCCGGGCCCTGCTGCGTAACCAGGTAGTCGGGCAGCTGCGCGTGCAGATCATCGATCAGCTCGGCGACGTGGATCTGGCGGTGAAGACCAAGCGCATTCGCCTGGACCGCCTTGTGCGCAACCCGGACATCCTGGCTTTATCCGAGCGCGCGCTGAGGGGCGCAGCCGGCGGCAACGATGCCCTGCGGGCCGAAATGTCTGAGCTGGTCCGTTCAATTAGCACCGAGGGCGGCCGCGCCACGTTCAACCAGTACTTCCTCATGGATCCCGACGGCACGATCGTTCTGGGAAGCAAGCCGGAGTGGGAGGGACTGCAGTTGAACGGACTGGACGCGTACGAGCAGCTGTCAGAGGGCGACCACATCTCCTACGCCCTCTACGACCTTCCCAGGCTCTATGAGGATCAGATGGCGCTGCTTACGATCTCGCAGGTCCGCCGCGCGGCGGGAATGCGAGCAGCCACGCTGGTCGGCGTAACCGAATCCGCAGAGCTGCAGGACATCCTCGAGAACCTGGCCAGCGTCGGTTCGGGCGCTGAGGCCCTGTTCGTCACCGAGGACGGCAAGCTCATCGGCAGCGACCCGTACACCAATGAGCTCACGCTGATCGAGGCGCCGGCGGATCAGACCTCGCCGATCGTGGCCGCACTGGGCACGATGATGGGCCAGGCTCAGGCCGAGCCCGCCTCCGTGGAATTTGAGGACCAGCAGGGTGTGCAATTCTTTGGGCAAGTCCTTTGGCTGGATGGCCTGCACATCGGGGTCCTGTATCAGATCGCGGAGCAACGCGTTTTCGGCGCACTAGCGAGCCTTGTGCCATTCACCGTCGCCATCATCCTGGCGTCACTGGTGGCGATGGGGCTTGTGCTCTCTGTTGGAGCACGAAGGGTGTTTCGCCCGCTGGCGACGCTGGCGGATATCACCAAGAAGTTCTCGGAGGGCGATTTTGCCCAGCGCGCCGCCGTGCGCACCAAGGATGAGATCGGTTTGCTGGCCCAGTCCTTCAATCACATGGCGGAGGAACTTTCGGTCCTGTACCGCTCGCTTGAACAGCGCGTTGAGGAGCGCACGCGCCAGATCCGCACGGCGGCAGAGGTTGCCGAGCGCATCACCTCGACTACCAACCTGGGCGAGCTGCTCAACCGGACGGCGGAACTGCTGATCGAACAGTTCAACTTCTACCAGGCCAGCATCTTCCTCGTCGACCGGGCCCGGCGGTTTGCCGTGCTGCGTGCATCCTATGGCCCGGCGGCCAATGAATTGCTGGCGCGCGGCCACCGGCTGGAGGTTGGCTCGGCCTCGATCATCGGATGGGTGACGGCGCACAATGAGCCGCGCATCGCCGCGGATGTGGCGGAGGATCCGGTTCATATGCGGAATCCGCTGTTGCCCGAGACGCGCTCCGAGGCAGGCATCCCCATCCGCGCCGGCAGTACCGTTCTGGGCGCGTTGGACGTGCAAAGCAGGGAACCCAAAGCGTTTGGTCCAGAGACCGTCGTCATGCTTCAAACGCTGGCAAACCAGCTCGCCGCGGCCGTGCAGAACATGGCCCTGGCGGAAGCCAGCCAGACCAACCTGCAGGAGCTGGAACGCCTGTATGGCGCCAGTCGGCGCATCGTCGGGGCGCAATCCAGGGAGCAGGCGCTCGCCCGCGCGGCTGAGCTCGTTGCCGAGGCAACCTACCCGGCCGTGCTCCTGACAGTGAACGGCACGCGACTTGAGAATCGAGGCACGGGTGACCCGCAGAAGCCCGAGCTGGCTGCGATGCTTCAGGCCCTGCCAACACTGGAGACCAATCTGGCCGAGGTGCGCAGGTACGTGAGTGGCGGTCCGGTGATCGCCGAGGCGTCCTCGCTCGGTTTGCCGCTGGCGCTGTTGGAGTTCACGCGGCAGGTGGGATACCGCGCCGTCGCCTTTCTTCCGATCAACCAGCGTGAGGAGCTTGCCGGACTGGTCATTGTGGGCAGCCCAAGCCGCCCCTTGAGCACCGCGCTCATCGAGCCGTACGCGGGCCTGGCCGACCTGCTTGGCAGCAGCCTGGACAGGCTGGCCGAGACCGAGGAAACCGAACGGCGCCTTTCCGAACGGAATGCGCTGACGAAGATCGGCCAGGCCATCACACTATCTTCCGAGGATCTGGACACGTTCTTCAGCGAATTGCACACGCAGGTGCGGGCGAACATCGGCGACTATGCCTTCGTGGTTGCACTGTACGATGAGGCGCACCAGAGCGTCAGCATTCCGTACGCATACCAGGAAGGACGCGTCGAGAAGATCGACAGCTTCCCACTGGGCGAAGGCCTGACCTCGATCCTGATCCGCACGGGCCGCCCGCTGCTGCTGGCGGATGACGTCGACCGCCGCGCGCAGCGACTGGGCGCAAAGACCGTCGGCAAGCCCGCGCGCTCGTGGATGGGCGCGCCCATGATGGTCCAGAACACGCCCATCGGCGCGCTGATAGTGCAGGACCTGGAGCACGAACGTGCCTTCGATGAGCGCAACCTGAATTTCTTCGTCGAACTAACGGCCCAGGTGGCGGCGGTCGTACATACCGCCCGGCTGCTGGATCAGAGCCGGCGGCATGCCAACCAGCTGGAAACCGCGGCCGAGATCGCCAGGGACATGAGCGGCTCGCTGGACCTCGACGAGCTGCTGGCCAAGGCCGTAGGCTACCTGCGGGACCGGCTGGGCTTCTACCACGCCTCGGTCTTCCTGCTGGATCCAAAGCGCGAGTATGCCGTCATCCGTGAGTCGACCGGGGAAGCGGGTGCCCAGCTCAAGCGCGCGGATCACAAGGTGGCCGTCAACTCGCGATCCATAGTGGGCTTCGTCGCCGGTCGCGGTGAGCCGTTGATCGTGGGCGATACGTCCAAAGATCCGACATACTATCCCAATCTGCTGCTCCCGGACACACGCTCCGAGGCCGCGGTCCCGCTGCGCGTGGGCGAGCGAATTGTGGGCGTGATGGACGTGCAGAGCTCGCATCTATTCGCCTTCCAGGAGGAGGACATCCGCACGCTGCGGATCCTCGCGGACCAACTGGCCGTGGCCGTGGTGAATTCCGAACTGTTCGCCGAAACGCAAGAGCACCTTTCACAGCACCGCCTGTTGCACCACATCACCACCACGGCGGCGTCCGGGACCACGCTGGATGAGGCGCTGGAAAGCGCGGTCACCGGATTGCAGGTCACGCTGGGCGGCGACCGCGTCAGCATTCTGCTGCTCGACCGCGAAAGCCGCAAACTTGAGGTGCGCGCCGCGGTGGGCTACTCGGATGAGATCTTCGGCATGCACATCCCTGTGGGCAGCGGCATCACCGGCTGGTGCGCGGCCCACGGGCGTGCGCTGCGCGTCGATGACGTGACGGCCGATTCACGCTACATCGAGGGCAGCTCGAACACGCGCTCGGAGCTGGCGGTGCCGCTCATCTATCGCAACGAGGTCCTGGGTGTGCTGAACACCGAGAGCGAAGACGCCTCTGCCTACACCGAGAACGATGAGGAGATGCTCGCCACGCTGGCGGGCAGCCTGGCCGCGGTCATCGCCAACGCGCGGCTGCTGGAGCAGGTGCGCGCCCAGGCGGAACGCGAACGCATGCTGTTTGAGATCACCGGCAAGATCCGGCGTGCGCCTGATATCCAATCGATCCTGGCCACGACCGCCAGCGAACTCAGGCGTGCAGTGGGCGCGCGGCGCACCCAGATCCGGGTCTCCACACAAGGGACCAACGGGGAGGCCGCGAAAGAAGAATGAGCGACTCCACTGGAACTTTCCTGCGTTCTCTGCTAACACCGTCGCAAGCGGCCGGACAGGCCGTCGGCCGGCGCGCGAGCCTGGTGCGGCTGCTGCTTGCCGGGGCCCTCATCCTGGGGTTACTGGCACTGGCTCCCGCGATGGCGACTCACTGGGGCATGCTGGCCGCCATTGCGATCAGCCTCGGCTACGGACTGCTCAGCGTCATGGTAGTTTCGCGAGCCGAGTATCAATTGCAGCTCCTGGCATTGGTGCTCATCGTCTATGCGTTGGGCCTGGCTGAATTACTCAACACCGGCAATCCCGCCAACGCCATCTTCTATTTCATCCTCAGCATTGTCTTTGCGACCATGATCTGGTCATTGCTGGCGGGGGCAACGGCCGCGGCACTCGCCCTGGTCACCCTGGGTGCCGTGGGGCTGCTGCTCCTCACGCGCGCCCTGCATATTCCGAGCGCCGCGCTGCAGCCAACACAACTGGCGGACTGGATCAGATCGGTGCTGGCCATACTGCTGGCAGCCATGGCCGTCATCGCGGGCTTCCAGCAGTTGCAGCTGGAGTTCGGCCGCGCGGAACGCAAGCTCAGCGAGACACTCGACGACCTGACGAAAGAGCGTTCCACGCAGGAAGAGCGCGTCGGTGCTCGCACCGTGCAGTGGCGCGCAGTTCTCGAGGTGAGCCGCGCCGCGAGCACCATCCACGATCCGGACCAGCTGGTTGCCGAGATGGTAAATCTGATCTCGGACCGGTTTGGCTACTACTACGCCGCCGTATTCCTGTTGAACGAGGAAGGTGACCGGGCGGTGCTGCGCCAGGCCACCGGCGAAGCTGGTCGCCTGCTCAAAGAGAACCGGCACAGCCTCCCGGTCGGCGGCCAAAGCATGGTCGGCACGGCCATCAGAGGCAGACAGCCCTGCGTGGCCCTGGACACGGAGGCGGAGGCGGTGCGCTTCGCCAATCCGCTGCTCCCCTACACACGCTCGGAGATCGCCGTGCCCCTGATCGTGGGTGACCGCGTCCTCGGCGCGCTGGACGTGCAGTCCACCAGCCCCGGGGCGTTCGGTCCGGCTGAGACCGACACGCTGCAAGGCATGGCCAACCAGGTGGCGATCGCGTTTGAGAACGCCCGGCTGTTCCAGGAGGCCCGGCGGAGCCTGGAGGAGCTTCAGGCCGTGCAGCGGCAGTACATCGCCAGCGCATGGCGGCGGCAGACCGGGCGCGAAGATCTGCAATACAGCCTGGGTGAGAAGGACATCTCCGCGGGCAGCGCGCACATCGACGTTCCCCTCTCACTGCGGGATCAGATTATCGGGGAGATCAATCTGACCGGGGAGGGCGATTGGACCGCAGATCAGCGCAGCCTGGTGGAGGCAATCGCCACGCAGGCCGCTCTAGCACTTGAAAACGCGCGCCTGGTGGAGTCGACCCAATCCACAGCGCAGCGCGAGCACCTTCTGGCGGAAATCACAGCAAAGGTGTGGTCATCCGCTACGCTGGACGGGATCTTGCGCACGGCCGTCGGCGAACTGGGAACTGCGCTGGATGCGGACCATGCAACGATCGAACTGAGAATGGACGACCTCAATGAATGATCTCAACCTTGCGCTCCGGTCCGCCACGCCCGCGATCGTGAGCCGCAACGCGCGCCGCTACGCCCTGTACGGCGCCCTCTTCGGCCTGGCCATTCCGATTCTCGCAACCATTGCGAGCCTGGCACTCGCCCGCATGCCCTGGACCCTCGGGAACCTCCTGGCACTCCACATCGGGCAGCCGCCAATGTGGATTATCGACACGGCGCCCCTGTTCCTGGGGATGTTCGCCGCCCTCGCAGGCTGGCAGCAAGACGCGGCGCAAAACGCCAACCTGCAGTTCAGGCAGCAGGCACACGAAATGAGCGCGATCCGGCGCACGCTCGAGCAGCGAGTCACCGAGCGCACTCAGGAGCTTGAGGAGCGCAACCGCCTGCTGCGCAGCGCGGTGCAGGCCACCCGAACAATCTCGCAGGTGCGCGAGGCCGCTGAATTGTCCGAGTTGGCCGTGCAGCTGATTGCGCACAGCTTCGGCGACTTCGTCGTTGATCTCTACATCCTCGATGAACGCAGATCCGAGGCAGTGCTGCGCGCCTCGTCCGGCGCCCAAGGCAAGGCCGCGGACTCTGTCGGCGGCGCCGTGAGGGTGGGTGATCCGAGCCTTGTTGGCCAGGTGGCCGCCAGCGGAGAGGCGGGTCGGGTTTTGTCCGGGGCTGCCGTCGCCGAGATAGCACTGCCGCTCCTCGCCCGCGGCCTGCCACTGGGCGTGCTGCACATCCGCCCGGCCGACAGCTCGGTTGCTCTGCCCGCGGATACGGAGCTCCTTCAGCTCGTGGCCGACCAGTTGGCCTCGGCTATCGAAACCGCCCGATCGTTTGGGCAGGCACGGGATGCTTTGGAGCAGCTGCAAGCTGTTTCCGGCCAGGCGATGCACTCTGCCTGGAAAGAACAGTTGCGCGAGTCGACCGCGGCGTACGAATACACTCCCGCCGGCATCAGGACTGCGCCGCTTGGGGCAGGCACAGCGGATCCGCGCAGCCTGCGCGTTCCGCTCGAGCTGCGCGGCCGGCGCATCGGCACCATCGCCCTGACCCGCCGGACCGCCGAAGGCTGGACAGATTCGGACCGCGACTTGGCGGAGAAGACGGCCGCGCAAGTAGCGTTGGCCCTCGAGAACGTGCGCCTGCTTCAAGACACCCGCGAGCGCGCCCTGCAAGAGCAACGACTGAGCGAGTTCTCGGCAAGGCTCAATCAATCGGTGGATCTGGACACCCTGCTGCAGACGGCCGTGCGCGAGCTGGCCACCCTGCCCGAAGTGGCTGATGCCTCCATATATCTGAATCCCGCTGCGCCGGTGGTTGGCCAGCAGCCGACCTCGCAGGATGCGAGACTGGAATGAGCAGATCAGGCCTCGAACGCCGATCGTCGACTCTGGAAGATCGATTCAGCGGGTACCTCAGCATGGCCCTGCGGCCAATGCCGTTATTGGCCGGCCTCACCGCCGGGGGCTTGGCGGTGATCTATGCCATGGCGCTGTTCGGCATCATGGAGCCACTGGGCTGGCAGCTCCCGGCAGCAGCGGTGCTGCTCCTCGCGGTAGCCCTGCTGCACCGCCCGATCGTCGAGATGGCGCGCCGCGGGCATGGCCTGCGCGCCTTCTGGATCCACTCGGCCGTCACGGTGGCGGCAGGGCTTGGGCTGGCATTCCTCTGGGACGGCGCTTCGTTCCTGACGATCTTGACGGCGTGGATCGCCCCGATCATCAGCATGCCCGCCAGGCTGCCGCGGCGAAGGTACGCGCCCGTCCTGGTGCTCAGTGTCGTGGGGACCGCGGTGATCTTGCTGGCCGCAAATCAGCCAGGGCTCGCGCGCCTGCCCTCCAATACCGGGGGAAGCATCGCCGCCGTGTTGCTCGTGACCAGCATGGTGGTCCTGTTCATCCTGCAGGTGATCGCCACCCAGGCCTTTCGCTACCGCGCCCTGGAGAGCCGGCTCATCGGCTCACTGGTGCCCATTATCGCCGTGCCGATCCTGTTCACGACCTCCATCGCGGCCTTCAACGCGTTCACATCGAGTCAACAGCAATTCCACAACAGTCTGGAAGCCGTATCCTCGCTCAAGCGCGGCCAGCTGAATGCCATCGTGCAGGCGGTCTTCTCGGACCTGAGCAGTATCCAGGAGGGATCGCAGGGCGCGCCAAACATCATGCACGTCCTGCAAAGGCAGGGCGCGGCCGATGACGAATTCCGGCTGAACGCATCGCTCGCCGCCACGCAGATCCGAAACGTGATCGTCATGCACCCTGCGGGCGACTATGAAGAGGTGCTGGTCCTGGACACGCGCGGAAACGCGATCCTTTCGACCGATCTTCTCAATCAGGGGTTCAACTTTGGCGATCAGGAATTCTTCCGCCAGGCACTGACCGCGCCCACGGCGCGCTTCATCCGCTACCCGGGGAAACAGAACGCCGCGGGCGAGTACAAGTTGGTGGGCGCAGTGCCGTTCTTTGGCGAGACACCCGATCAGCTACTCGGCGTGGTGGTGGCCGTGGCCAGCCCGGAGGCGTTCCTCAACGTCCTGCAGCCGACCATGGGCCTTGAAGATGTGAGCACCTACCTGGTGGATGCCGAGATGAACGCGGTGGCTCCATCGGCGCTGCCTGCAGGGGTTGTGCAGGCTGATGCAATCGAATCGATGGTGGCGAGGCGGAGTGGCGGCGGCAGCAGTTCTTACCGGAACTACGCCGGCGTCTCCATGCTGGGCTACTATGACTGGGATCCTGCACTACAGGCGGCCATCGTCTCGGAGGTGCCACAGAACGTCGTGTTCGGAAGATCCCTGGCAGCGGTGCTGACAAGCGGTCTCGTCGGGCTGCTCACGATCATCATCGCCATCATTGCCATGCTCTCCACCTCCCGAACCATCATCGAGCCGGTAACGGAGCTCGCCCAGGCAGCGGAACTCCTGGCAGCCGGTCAACTGGGCACACGCGCCAGCACCGACCGTGAGGATGAGTTCGGGCGCCTGGCCGCCTCGTTCAACAGCATGGCGGATCAGTTGCAGGCGATCATCGGCAACCTGGAGCGCCGCGTGGCCGACCGGACGCGCGAACTTGAATCGCAGACCCTGCGCCTGCGCACGGCGGCAGAGATCGCGCGCGATGCCTCGCTGGCTCCAACACTGGAGGAGCTGCTCGAACGCGCTGCACGCCTGGTGCTGGACCGGTTCGGCGTGGACCATGTGGGCATCTACCTCATGGACGAGAAGAGGCAGTATGCGGTGCTGCAGGCCGCGCCATCGGGGGCCGGCCAACGCATGCTCGCGGCCAACTTTCGCGTGCCCGTTGGCGACCGCGGTTCTGTCGGCCAGGCCGCGACAACAGGCGAGGCGCAACTTGTGCTCAAGGGCAGCAGCGAGGTCGACATCGGGGACGAGTATCACACCGTCACCCAATCGCAGCTGAGTCTGCCATTGAGGACCACTGAGGGAACCATCGGCCTGCTGGACCTGCAAACCGACAAACCACAGGCGTTCACGCCGGCCGACGTCGCCATCATTCAAGTGCTCGCCGACCAGCTGGCCGCGGCTATTGAACGGGTACGCCTGCTGCTCCAAGTTCAGGAACGCCTGGGTCAGCTGGAACAAAGCAACCGGCGCTTCACACAGGAATCCTGGGGCGCCTACGGACAGACCGGGCCGCGCCCTCTGGGCTACCGTTACAACAACGTGCGACTCGACCCCGTTCGCAGCATTCCCGAGGGGGCGCAGCCGGCGTTGGAGTCCGGGACCAAATCCATCTCAGGAGACAAAGCCGCTGACGGCAGCCAAACGACTTTCATTCCCATTCGGCTGAGAGACCAGACACTAGGAGTCATCACGGCGAATTTCCGCGAAGGACGCGCACCGGCCAGGACACTGGCGATGCTGGAACAGGCGGCCGATCGGCTCGGCACGGCGCTGGAGAACGTGCGCCTGCTTGAGGAATCCATGAGGCGCGCAGCCAAAGAACGGCTCATCGGCGAGATCACAGCCAAGATCAGCTCCTCCATCAGCGTGCGCAACGTGCTCCAGACGGCAGTGGAGGAATTGGGCCGCGCCCTGCCCGGTTCCGACGTCAGCATCAAGTTCCGCGCTGAGGCCGTTGCACGTGAGAAGGAAACGCCGAAATGATGCAGGACACTTCAGAAGGCCGGCGCCAGTCTGAATCGCCCGTCACCGGCGCGGCAAGCCTGCGCACGCGTCTAATCGCCACGAATGTGATCATCACGGCGCTGGCGGTCGCTACCATGGGCTACTACGTGTTCGTCCGCACACAACAGGCGACGACTTCGCTGGCTGATCAACTCGATTCCAGCATTCGACAGCAAGCCGAGGCCAGCCTCACCAGGATCAGCAGCGAACAGGTCGGCGTGCTGAACGCCTTCTTTGTGGACATGCGCAGGGACATTTCGGATGCAGGCACAAGCGCCGCGCAGCTGTTGTCGCAGCCCGCAGGCCTCAGCGCCGGAGGCTATTGGGACGCGTTCAGTTCCGTATTCCAGCTCCCCACCGGTAGCTGGGACAACCCCTCCACGACGGATCCCGCATCCGTGTTCATTCCCAGACAGGCGCAGTTCGATGACGCCCTTGCCGCCGAGCTGAACACATTGAAGTACCTCGACTTCGCGGTGCCGGGAAAAATGCTGGCTAATCCCGACGCGGTGGCTTTCTACTTCGGCGGCCCGTCCGGAGAGACGCTCTACTACCCGAATATCGATCTCGCAGCCGTTGTGCCCGCAGATTTCGACGTCACGCAGCGGCCGTGGTACGTAAAGGCCGCGCCGGCACAGAATCCCACCGGTGGGGCCGTCTGGTCTGAACCCTACCTGGACGCAGCCCTGCACGGCCTTGTGGTAACTACCAGCGTCCCGGTCATCGATGCCGGCGGCGCCTTCCGAGGCGTCGTCGCCATGGATGTGCAGCTCGGCCGCATTTCGGAGATGGTCTCCAGCATCGGCGTCGGTGCGAGCGGCTACGCGTTCCTCATCGACAGCAACAAGCGGCTCATCGCGCTGCCCCAGGCAGGGTACACCGACCTCGGACTGCAACCTGAACAGGCCCTCCTCGGAGAAACCCTCGGCCTGCCCCTGATTGCCGCCGCGTTGCCGGAAGGAATCACCCCACTGCTGGACCGCATGGCCTCCGGCCAAACGGGATTGGAGACCATTTCCGTCGCCGGCATCGATCGCTTTGCGGTGTACCGCCCGATACCCGAGGTCGGATACAGCATGGCAATCCTGGTCCCGACGGAAGAACTGCAGACGGGTGCAGTCGCGGCGCGCGAGCAGATCTGGACCTCCAGCACCAATATCACCCAGATCAGCCTGGTGCTTGTTGCCCTCATCCTGCTCTTCGCCTCGCTCGGGGCTGTGGCGCTTGGGAACACCCTGACGGCGCCTCTCGTGGACCTCACGCGGACGGCCGAGGAAATCGCCGCCGGGAACCTCGACGCGCGCGCCAGTGTCCACGGCCGCGACGAGATCGGCATGCTGGCCAGCACACTCAATTCCATGACAGACAACCTCAGGGAGCTGATCCATTCACTAGAGCAGCGCGTGCGTGACCGCACAGCCGCTCTGGCCGTGGCTTCCGAGGATGCCAATCGGCGCGCCGCGCAGTTCGAGGCGGTCACCCGCGTGACGCGGGCGATCAGCTCGATCCGCAATGTGAGCGAGCTCATGCCCTTGGTGACCTCGGTGATCAGCGATGCGTTCGGCTACTATCACGTGGGCATCTTCCTCAACGACGAGGCCACCCAAAATGCCTACCTGATCGCCGCCAATAGCGAAGGCGGGCGCCGGATGCTCGGACGCCACCATAGCCTCAGGATCGGTGAGCAAGGCATCGTGGGCTACGTTGCCGCCCGCGGCGACGCCCGCGTGGCACGCAACGTCGGCGAGGATATTGTCTTCTTCAACAACCCGGACCTGCCGGCCACTAGGTCTGAGGCGGCCCTGCCGCTGCGCAGCGCAACCCGGATCGTCGGCGTGCTGGACGTGCAAAGCACCAAGGAGGACGCGTTCCGTCCCGATGACCTGAGGATCCTCGGGGTGCTGGCAGACCAGGTGAGCATGGCCATTGAGAACACGCGGCTGTTCGAGGCTACGCAACGGTCGCTGACGGAGACCGAGACACTCTACCGCCAGTACGTGCGCGCGGCTTGGCGCCGCTTCCAGCCAGATGAGCGCGTCACGGGGTACCGATTCACATCCCGCGGCAGCACTCCTCTGCACAGCGCCGGTCTCGTCCCCGCCTCCGCGGAGTCCGAGGCGCTGAACCCAGACACGGCAACCGAATCCGGGAGCTACCAGGTCCCCATCAAACTCAGAGGCGAGACCATCGGCGACCTGGTGGTGCACAGCTCTCCAGAGGGCGGACTGAGCCAGGATCAGCTCGACCTGGTACAGGCCGTGGCCGAGCGCGTGGCGCTGTCCGTGGAGAATGCGAGGCTGTTCGACGAGACCAGCCGGCGGGCGGCCCGCGAGCGCCTGGTCACCGAGATCACCACTAAAATCCGCAGTCTCAATGATCCACAGGCGATGATGAGCACGGCTCTAGAGGAACTAAGAAGCGCCCTCGGGGCTTCGCAAGTCCAGATCGTGCCCCAGACCATTCCCGAGCGCAATGAAGATGATGGAAAGTCCGCCGCCCCCCCGCCACCAAGCACGTGAGTCTGTTCGCGCCGGGAAATGGAGCACTCATGACCTACGTCATAACGGTTTCCAATGAAAAGGGCGGCGTGGCAAAGACCACTACCACGCTTTCTCTGGGTGCGGTCCTGGCCGAATCTGGCCACAAGGTGCTCGTCATGGACCTCGATCCGCAGGCCAATCTGACGCTCGCCCTCGGGATCGAGCCTGGCGCTGCGACTATTGCTTCAAGTCACATCCTTATCGAATCTGCCTCGCTCAACGATGCGTGTATGAAGACCGAGATCGAGAACCTGGACCTGGTGGCGTCGCACTCCAGCATCGAGAGCGCGGAGCAATTCTTGCCGGTGCGTACGCATTACACGCTGGGCCTGCGCAGGGCGCTGGAGGCGGCAGCGCCTCTCACCTATGACTACGTCATTCTGGACTGTCCGCCCTTCCTCGGCGCCATCACGATCAATGCCCTGAGTGCAGCAGACCTGCTCATTATCCCGACCCAAGCCGAATACTTCTCAGCTTATGCGCTGCGCAACATGATGGCGCTGATCCGCCGGGTTCGCCAGGATAGCAATCCAGGCCTCGGCTACCGCATCCTGATCACGCTGCTTGACCGCCGCAATCGCACACACCGCAGCATCCAGGAGCAGCTGCAGAACACCTTCGGCGAAGGACTGTTCAGGACCGTCATCGAGATCGACACCAAGCTGCGCGAAAGCCCCATCGCCGGCCTGCCCATCACACGCTACCGGCCCGGCGCGCGCGGCTCGCAGCAGTACCGCGAACTGGCGCAGGAGCTGACGGAATATGTCAAAGACAAGACTCAGCAAGCGGCTTGAGAACCTGTTCGCGGACGTTCCCCGCGAGGATACACGCTCTCATCCTCGCAGACGGCCGCCCAGGATAACAGGCCTGCTGACGCCCGCCAATCCTACTGCGCCGCCTCCGCCGCAGATGCCTCAAGCCAAGTCGTTGGCCTACGACCACGGTGCGCCCGCGGTGAGCCGGCTCGACCCCGCCGATGGATCGGACGTCATTTCGCTGGCATTCCAGCAGGATCCAAAGACATGGGCCACCCTGCGCGTTACCGCTGAGTCCGCCTCCCATGTGTGGTCGGGCGAAGAGCAGCTTCTGGTCAAACAGGTCGCCGATCAGCTCTCCCTGGCTCTGGAGAATGCCCGGCTGTTCCAGGAGACCCGGCAGGCACAGGACTCGCTGCAAAAACAGAATGAACGCCTGTCTGCTGCGGCCGAGATCGGACGACTTGTCACCTCGACCCTGGACTTGGATACGATCTTCAATCGGACCGTCAATCTGTTGAGTGAGCGCTTCGGCTTTAGCCACGCGGCGGTGTTCTTGGTGGAGGAGGGCAGCGCGAACGTCGCTCTGCGTGAGGCTACAGGCGCCGCGGGCGCGGAGATGAAGGCCCGCCGCCACACCTTGCCGATCAACATGCGCTCGCTTGTGGGACAAGTGACCTCCAACGGCGAAGCGGCGATGATCAATGACACTGCCGCCGACCAGAACTACAGGCGCAATCCACTGCTGCCTGAAACGCGTGCCGAGTGCGTCATTCCCCTGCGCGTGGGCAACCGCATCATCGGCGTCCTGGACATCCATGCGCCGACAGCCGGCGCCTTCAGTCGCGATGACCTGAGCGTGCTGCAGATCCTCGCCGACCAAATCGCCATCGCCATTGACAACGCCCGCTCCTATGAATTGGCCCAGCAGGCCGTCCGCGAGATGCGCGAGATCGACCGCGTGAAGACGCAGTTCCTGGCCAACATGAGTCACGAACTGCGCACACCGCTCAATTCGATCATCGGGTTCTCGCGCGTAATCTTGAAGGGTATTGACGGACCCATCTCCGACCTGCAGCGCCAAGACCTGACCGCCATCTACAACTCGGGTCAGCATCTGCTCGGGCTGATCAACGACATGTTGGACCTGGCAAAGATCGAAGCCGGCAAGATGGACATGTCCTTCGAGGAAACGAATGTCGGCGAAATCGTCACCAGCGTCATGTCCACGGCCAGCGGTCTTGTCAAGGACAAGCCCATTCGCCTCACCCAAAAGGTTCCCGAAGTGTTGCCGAGCGTGCGCGCCGATCCCATCCGCGTGCGCCAGGTCCTGCTCAATCTGCTTTCCAACGCCGCGAAATTCACCGAGCAGGGGGATATCCTGGTTGAGGCTGCGGCGCAGCACGACGCCGCCGGCATCGAAGAAGTGATGGTTCGTGTGACCGATACCGGACCGGGCATCTCGGAGGAGGATCAGTCGAAGCTCTTCCAGGCCTTCTCGCAGGTCGATGACTCGCCTACACGCAGGACGGGCGGCAGCGGGCTTGGACTCTCGATTAGCCAGCAGCTGATCCAACTCCAGGGTGGCCGTATCGGCGTGCACAGCGAGGTCGGAAAAGGCAGCACATTCTTCTTCACGTTGCCCGTGTATCAGGCGCTTGGGGATACCGGCGCAGGCGACGCAACCCGCATCGTCCTCGCCGTGGATGACGATCCTCAGGTGATCCGGCTCTACGAGCGGTACCTCGAGCCCCAGGGCTATCACGTCATCGGCGTGACCGATCCGACCAAGGCCAAAGAACGGGCCTCGCAGCTCAAGCCGTTCGCCATCACGCTGGACATCATGATGCCAGGTTACGACGGTTGGCAGGTGCTGGCCGACCTCAAGGCCGACGGCGAGACGCGCGGCATACCCGTCATCGTATGCTCGATCCTCGAGCAACAGGAACGCGGCTTCAGCCTGGGTGCCGCCGACTACGTCCTGAAGCCCATCCTCGGCGACAGCCTGCTGAATTCACTCAACCGGCTCAACAAAGACCACCTGATTCGCGAAGTCCTGGTGGTCGATAATGACCCCGCGGCTCTCAGGATGATGGAGAAGCTCCTGCAGAACCAGCGGGACTACAGGCTGGTTTTAGCCCACGGCGGCGACGAGGCCTGGAAGGCGCTCACCGAGCACGCCGTGGACGCAGTGATCCTGGATCTGTTCATGCAGGGATTGGACGGCTTCAAACTGCTGGAGAGACTGCGGGAAAGCCCCCAGCTGCGGCATATACCGGTGATCGTCGTGAGCGGCGGGGACCTTTCCTCCGAGCAGCGCGACCAACTCACCGAATTCGGCCATCGGCTCATCAGCAAGAGCGCCCTCAGCGAGGCCGAACTGATCGAAACCGTTCAGCGGGCTCTGCAGCGCGTGCAGCCGAAAATCTAGGCATCCGTCCGGTCGGAGGGACTATGAACTTCGCCGTGAAGTGTCTGGACTGCGGGCACGTCGCGCCATTCTTCCCCACCTCCAGCAATTGCCCGCGCTGCAACAGTCAGTGGCGCGAGGCGGAGTATGAATACAAGGCGCTCGGCGCCTCGTTCCCGCTTGTGGTGGCGACACGCCCCTTCGACCTCTGGCGCTACCGCGAACTTCTGCCGGTGCGCAATTCGAATCCGTCGCTGAGTCTCGGCGAAGGCGGAACCCCGCTGATCCCGGCGGTCAATCTCGGCATGATGCTCGGGACGCCCAACTTGTTCATCAAGGATGAGCGCCAGGGCCCCACCGGCTCGTTCAAGGATAGGCAGGCGGCAGTCACCATCGCTGCCTTGAAGGAAGCGGGCATTACCGAGATGGTGGCGGCTTCCACGGGAAACGTAGCCATCTCGTATTCGGCGTATGCCTCAAGGGCCGGTGTAAAGCTCTGGGCATTCGTCACCAGCCTCGTGCCGGCGGTAAAGATGCGGGAGATCGCGCTGTACGGCAGCCAGGTGGTCAAGGTCACGGGTTCGTACGACCAGGCCAAGAAGATCGCCGCCGAGTTCGCCCGGCAGCGCAATTTGTATCAGGACCTCGGCGCGCGCACCATCACGTCCGTCGAGTCCATGAAGACCATCGCCTTCGAGATCGCCGAGCAGCTCAGCCTGCTGCCACGCATGAATTCGCACGGCAACGGGTCCTCGACGGTGTGGCGTGCCCCGGATTGGTATGTGCAGCCCATCAGCGGAGGCATGGGCCCGCTGGGCGTGCACAAGGGCTTTCGCGAGCTCAAACAGATGGGGATCGTGGACCGGATACCCGCCCTGGCGCTCGTGCAGGCCGCAGGCTGCGCCCCGATGGTGCAGAGTTACAAGGAAGGCCGCGAGCACGCGATTCCGGTCCAGGAACCCCTGACACGTATCGAGACCCTCGCCACCGGCGATCCGGGCTTCGCCTACACCCTGCTCAGGCAGCACGTGCTTGAGACCGGAGGCACGTTCGAGAGCGTCACGGATGACGAGGCCTTCAGGGCCATGCACGTACTGGCGAAGATGGAAGGCATATCGGCGGAACCTGCGGCGGCGGTGGGGTTTGCCGGCTTGTTCAAGCTCGCGCGCAATGGGCTCATCAAGCCCGGTGATGTGATCGTGGTCAACTGCACCGGCCACACGATGCCCGCAGAAGAGTCGCTCCTCGGCGCGCACTGGACTCGGGATGTGGAATTCCCTGCACAGGTCGCGGATACACCGCAAGATGGGCTGCTGGCAGCCCTCAACCAGGTGGCGCCCGATCGATTCCCGCGCGTGGCCATCATTGACGATGCTGCTGAGGCACGCATCCTCATGCGCCGCATTCTCCAGTCCCAGGGCGACTACACCATCTTCGAGGCCCCCAACGGCAGGGAAGGTCTTGAACTCTGCCGCCGTGAGTCTCCCGACCTCATCATTCTGGATCTCATGATGCCGGACATGGATGGCTTTGCCGTCCTGGACGGGCTGAGGGCGGACCGCAGCACCGCGAACATTCCCGTCATCGTCGCGACCGCCAAAGAATTAACGCCCTACGAGAAGGCCAGGCTTGGCTCGCACATTCAGGCGCTAATGCAGAAGGGTGACTTCCTCAGTGACGAATTCCTGGAGGAAGTCAAGGCCCTCATCCGATAGGGACCATCCCTCCAATGGGCCTGCGACTCGGAGTGCAGAAACGCGGCGCCGGCATCGTGGCGGCCCTTGCATCGGCCGTCTTCCTCGGATTCACTCCGGTGCTTGGCAAGCTCGCCATCAACCTTGGCATATCTCCGCTCGGGGTCGTGGCCTGGCGCACGGGCCTGGCCGCCGCATTGATCCTGGCCTTCGTGGTCGTGTTGTATCGTCCGTACTTGTACGTCTTTCCTGCGGCGTTCTACGGCTGCGCTCTGGCCGGCTGCATCAATGGCGCAGGTTCGATCCTGTACTACCTGGCTCTTGACCACCTGAATGCCGGTGTAGGGCAGATGATCTATTCCCTGTATCCATTCTTTCTGGCCTTGTGGCTCACGCTGGATGGGCAGCCTCTGGGAGGCTTAACGCTCCTGCGGATGCTGGGTGCGACGGCGGGCACTGTGCTCCTGACGGCCCTGCAGCGGGAAGGCGCCGATCTTGCGGGCGTCCTCATGATGCTCGGCGCTGCAGCGCTGTACGCGTTGCACTTGCCAATCAACCAACGCGTTCTGTACGAGCTGCCGGCGCCCACTGTAACGCTCTACACGCTGCTCGCCATGAGCGTCGTCGTTGTCCCCGCCTACCTGCTATTTGACCCCCATCCGTCCACGGCCGCGGCCGCAAGTTTGCCCGTCATAGGACTGACCCTAATAACCTCGCTGGCGCGCCTCTCACTCTTCTTTGGAGTAAAACGGATCGGCGGTATGCAGACCGCGCTGCTTGGATTGGCTGAACTGCTAGTGGCGGTCTTGTTGAGCCGGGTCTGGCTGCATGAAGACCTCTCAGGCCCACAATGGCTGGGCGCGCTTGCCCTGGCCGCTAGCCTGGTCCTGGTGCGCTATGAAAAGCCGCAAGCCCGGACACACGCGGAGCACCAAGGTTGGTTCGCCTGGATCCGGCCCCCCGATATCCCACGCGACGCTCCTTGGGGCCCTCACGAGTGAGGCGCGGCGGCACCCCCGCAGTGTCTTGCCTCGATTCAGTCTTCAGTGGATGGCGCTCTTCCGGGGGCGGTCCAGCAGTCGGCGGACTACTTCGTACCCTCATACACATAGCCGGTGCCCCGAACGCTCGCCACGCGTTGGGAAAGAACCGGAAACGACTCGAGCTTGTGGCGCAACCGGCTCACCAAGGGTCTGAGGATTTCGGGCGCCTCGCGCTGTGACGTTTCGTACCCCTGCACCAGCAGCACGAGTTCACGGTGGGAGAACACCTTGCCCTCGTTTTCCATCAGAATGCGCAGCAGGCGCCCCTCTGCCGGGGTGAGGTGCGTCAGGCGGCGTCCGGCGCGGATCTGGCGGCGGGAGAAGTCAACCACTGTGCCGTCAGGAAGTTCCACCTCGCGTCCCAGTTCGCCGCTCTCGGCCGCGCTCGCGGCGCCCGCCTTGGCGCGCAGTTTCGCCGTTCGCCGTGCAAGGCCCTTCTTTACGCTCGCCAGCACCTGAGGTGGAGACGCAGGCTTTGTCAGGTAGTCGTGAATGCGCAGCCTGAGCGCCTGCACGGCGGTGTCCATCGAGCCGTAGGCCGTGAGCAGCACGACCTCCGTGTCGGGCGAAACCTGGTTTATGGCCTGAACGACCTGGAGCCCGTCCATCCCCGGCATTCTCAAATCGACGATAACCAGATCGACCGGATGTGTGCGCACATGCTCGACGGCCGAGGGCCCATTCGGGACGGCAACCGTGTTGTACCCCTCCAGCTTCAGGATGTCCGTCAGGGATTGGCGGGCAACGATCTCGTCGTCGACAATCAGGATGCTGGATTTCATGGCCTCTCTCCGGTGGGTAGAAATACGCGAAAACAGGCGCCTTGGACGTGATTCGGCACCAGCTCCAGGGTTCCGCCGTGAGCCGCAATGATGTTGTAGCTTATCGTCAGGCCCAAGCCGGACCCCCCCTCTTTCGTGCTGAAGAAGGGTTCGAAGACACTGGAGGCATTCTGTTGTAATATGCCAGGCCCGTCATCCTGAAAAACGACCTCCACGCCGCCGATGGTTTCGCGGCCCGTGATGCTCAGCTCTCCCCCTCCGGGCATCGCATCGTAGGAGTTCAGGATCAAATTCATGAAAACCTGCTGCAGCTGGCTGCTCACCGCCACTACCTCCGGCAGCCATTCGGGCACAGCCGTCCTCACCGCGATGCCGCGCTCGCTCAGCTGCTTCCCGGTGAGATTGATGATGTACTGCAACAGGTCGGTGATCTGCAAGTTCTCGGACTTGGCAGCGCCGGGACGATAGAAATCCAACATTCTGCGGACGGTCACCGACAATCGCTCCACCTCGGCGCGGGCCATTTCGAGGTACTCACGCCGTCGCGGCTCATCCAGGTCGGCGTGCCCGGCGAGGTGCAGGCAGTTCTGGATCGACTGCAACGGGTTGTTGATCTCGTGGGCGATCGAGGCGCTCAGTCTCCCGGCGGCCGCCATCTTCTCCGCCTGCAGCAGCGCCGCCTGTGACTCCTCGATCTGGCGGACATAAGATCGCTCCTCATCGTACAGCCGCGCGTTCTCCAGCGCCGCCGCAGCCTGCCGGGCCAGAATCTGCAACATATCCAAGTCCGCATCGAGAAAGCCGTTTTCTCCCGCATCCCGACCGGCGTAGAACACGCCCCGGAACTTCTGGCGCCCGATCGGCACGAACAGCGCCGCGCCGAGCCCCCCTTTGATCAGCCGGGCCTGCGTGTTCGGTTCACCCGGCCCAGCCGAGTTGATCAGCATAGGGGCACCGCTGGCATCGACCTGGATGATGAACTCGGGCAGCTGTTTGCCCTGGCCCGCGCGCAGTACGAAGCGCCCCTCGCCGGCCGAGTACTCGTAGTATGCGGCATGACCGCAGCGCAGATGCCCAAGGATCGCCTTTATCATTAGCTCGAGCAGGGACTCGCTGCGAGTCTCGGAAAGCAGCGATTCGGTGACCTCGAATAGAGGTTGGAGTGCCTGTATGCGGGCCGCGTCCCGTTTGCGCTGGCTGTCCGCCAGCGCCTGCCTGACCGCGCCGACCAGCTCCTCGCTGTTGTCGAACGGCTTGAGCAGCAGACCGTCGACACCCTGCCGCAGGGCGCGGATGGCTGTATCCAGGGTCCCAAATCCCGTCATCACAAGAACGGCCAGGTCGGGCTGAAGGCGGTTCGCGTGGGCAATGACCTCGAAACCATCGACCTCCGGCATGCGGATATCGACCAGCAGCAGCGCCGCCTTGTTCTGACCGAGCCACTCCACGGCAAGCTTCGGATCCGTCAACGCGGCCACCTCGTACCCCGCGCGCGTGAGCATCCGCTTGCACAGCAAGGCAATACCCGGTTCATCATCGACAACAAGTACCGAGATTGGATCCATGCCTACACTGGTAGCCAGACCGCGAACGTGGAACCGCCGCCGCGCTGACTCTGCACCTCGATTGTACCGCCGTGATCGGACACGATACCGTAGGTCACCGACAAACCGAGCCCGGTGCCCCCACTCTCCGCGCGGGTCGTATAGAATGGATCGAATATCTTCTTCAGCTCACCGGCGTCGATGCCGATTCCGTTGTCGGCCACATGGACCACGATCCACTCGCGCGACTCCTTGTGCCGCAGCTCCGTACGGACCTGAAGTCGTCCGCCTCCCGGCATGGCGTGCAGGGCATTGTGCAGTAGATTCAGCAGGACCTGCTTGATCTGATTTGCATCCAGGGTGATCCACGGCAGGTCGGGGCCGAGCTCCACCTCAAGCTGCACGCCACTGGTATGAACGAAGTGGGTCATCAATGCCAGGACATCCTCGACGATCTCATTGATGTCGGCGCGCGCCGTCACGTGCTCGCCCTGGCGCGCAAAATCCAGTAGCCGGCGCACCACTGATCGCGCCCGCCGAGCCTCGTGCAGCACCATTTCCAGGTCTGCACGGTAAGCCGCCTCCGCCGGGATCTCGTCCAGGAGCAGCTCAGCAAAGCCCGAGACAGTTGTGAGCGGATTGTTAAGCTCGTGGGCTACTCCCGCGGCCATTTCTCCCACAGCGACCAGTTTGGCAGCCTGCACCAGGCGGCTCTCTGCTGCCTGCTGTGCTTCGAGCCGCGCACTCGCGGCAAACTCGGCTGCCCGTAGTTGCTGCACGGTTTCCTCCAGTCGCTGGGCTCGGTCGATCGCTTCTGTGCGCAACCGTCCGTGTTCAACCACGCCCGCCATGTAGCTTGCGACCACTGCCAGCATGCTTCGATCATACCGGGAAGGCCCAGGCGCATCCGGTCCCTGTAGCGCCAGCGCTCCCACGTTCGACCCACGGTAGCGCAACGGCAGGGTGAATCGCATACCGCCGTCGGTCCGCTCTAGGGACCCGGCCATGGAAGTTTCCGGTCGCGCCTCGCCGGAGCCGCCAAACCAACGTGCCATGAGATGCGCTGAGAGGTCAGCCGTCTGCTCGACGAACTCGGTTCCCGCGGCGCGGAATTCCCGTAGCAGCATTCCATCAAGGCTGGGGACATAAAGGCTGATTTCGTGCGCCGGGAAGATTGCTGCCAAGTGATCGAGGACGCGCCTTGCCATTTGAGGCAATTCCTCTGCAGAGGAAATCGCCAGCGCGAACTCATTCAGCGTTGCCAGCCGATGCAGCTGGGCGGTTACTTCACCCAGCGACAGGATGAGGTTGACCTGCCGGGAGACCTGTCGCGCCAACGCCGCCAGTTCGCGCCTCCGCGCGGTCGACAATCCCCCGGGTCCCCAGACCGCCACACAGCCAATGAAGCGCTCCTCGACGACCAGCGGCAAGCCTGCCCAGAACGTGGAGTCCGGGCTGAGCGCGTGCGGCACGCCCTCCCAATCGGCGCCGCCGCGTCTGGCGGCCACGCTGGCATGCGTCCGTTGTATGCGGCTGAGCAGCGGGCTGGACTCCAGATCGAAGGATGCCGCGCTGGGGAGCCCCGCATTGTGCTCGGCCGCAATGATCAAGCGCTCGCCGCGCCGGATCGCGAGCCACCCGCATTGGTCATGGCTTTGGCTCAGGAAGCCCAGAAGGACGGCGTCGAGCGTCCGCTGGCTGTCATACGCGGCCTCCAGTTGCAGCCCGGTTCGAGCGGCCGCGCTCGACGAGTCGGAGCCGCCGATCAGCCCGGCCACAAGGGACCATATTTGCCGCGCGGAAGCACTTTGCTCGTCGGAGCCGACCACTATGGTCATGCCCTCCGGCAAGGAATACCCCCAGATCCGTCCCACACCCAGCCTCGCCTGGCTGGGAAGGCGCTGCGCGGATGCCCTCCGCTTTCCCGGCAGGCCCCGGAGCCACCCGCCGCCCGTAGTGGCATTCAGCCATCCCTCCAGGCTTCGCGCCCTTGCCGCCGGCAGACCAACGCTGGCGTGTATGGCCGGACTCCCTGTCTCTGAGCCGACGAGCGCCGCCCAAGCCGCCCCTGTGACGCGGCAAGCCTGCCTAAGATGTCCAGTCGCCTCTTCCCGCATAACGAGCCGTTTCCGCGAAAAATTATACAGCAGGGCGAATGGTAGAATAATCGTAAATATGACCAGTTTAGCGGTTGTTGGGGGCGGACTTGCGGGCTGCGAAGCAGCTTGGCAGGCAGCCGAGCGGGGCCTCGACGTAGCGCTATACGAAATGCGCCCGCTCAAAGCCACTGGCGCCCATGTGACGGCGGATCTGGCTGAGCTGATCTGCTCCAACTCCCTCGGCTCGGTACTTCCCTACCGGGCCTCAGGCCTGCTCAAATCTGAACTGGCGTTCCTTGGCTCACTGCTCCTTGAATGCGCACAAACGGCCGCGGTTCCCGCAGGGACCGCGCTCGCAGTCGACCGTTGCCGGTTTTCCGAGCTGGTCGGCGCGCGCATCGAGAACCATCCACGCATTCGGCTTGTGAGGCAGGAGAAGACTGAGATTCCCAATGGCCTTTGCATCGTCGCCTCCGGCCCGCTCACATCAGATGCCCTGGCGCAGGACATCGGCAGGCTCACCGGCGAAGACAACCTCGCTTTTTTCGACGCCATTGCCCCGATCGTTACGAGCGAGAGCATTGATCTCGACCTCGCATTTCGCGGCGCGCGCCGCCGTGCCGATCAACTGGCCAGCGACGATTACATCAACTGCGCGCTCGATAAGACCCAGTACCATGAATTCGTGGACGCGCTGCTGCAGGCAGAACGCATACCGCTGCGCTCCATCGAGGCTCCGATCGAGGGCGGCGTCCGCGCAGGCCCGTTTTTCGAAGGTTGCCTGCCGGTCGAGATTCTTGCCGAGCGCGGTCGGGATGCTTTGGCATTTGGACCGCTGCGCCCTGTGGGGCTCAGAGATCCGCGCACCGGCAGGCGCCCGTTCGCCGTGGTTCAGCTGCGCCAGGACAACCTCGCCGGAACACTCTACAACATGGTGGGCTTCCAGACAAATCTCAAGTACAGCGAACAGAAGCGTGTGTTCCAGCTGATTCCCGGTTTGCAGCAGGCGGAGTTTGCGCGCTACGGTCAGATGCACCGCAACACCTACATCGCCGCCCCGCGCCTGCTTCGTCCGAGCCTGCAGTATCGGGACCGCGATGATCTCCTCTTTGCCGGGCAGATCATGGGCGTCGAGGGCTACATGGGCAATATCGCCACCGGCTTGCTCGCCGGGATCAATGCAGCCAGAATGGCGGCCAGCCAGGCCCCGTGGGTGCTGCCATCTACGACGATGACCGGCGCCCTGTGCCACTATGCGACCCATGCGGACTTGAGGAACTTTCAGCCTATGAAAGCCAACTTCGGCATTCTGCCTTCGCTTGAGCCGGAGATCCGCGGCGGCAAAGTTGAACGCGCGAAGGCGTACGCCGAACGCGCCCTGTCGGACCTCGAACGATTCGTAGCCCTTGCCCCGGCCTGAGTGACGATGGCTCGTACCCGAATTCTGCTCTATCTCGGCGTTATCGCTGTGCTGTTTGGGCTTGTGGCGGCTTGGTACGCATTTGCGTTCGTGGGCGAAGCCGCGACATCGGAGTCGCGCTTCGACAGTCTGCGCGCTCTCAGCGACGTCCGGCAGCAAGTGGAATTTGGACCCAGGATCCCCGGATCCGAGGGCCACGAAAAGGCAGCCTCTTGGATGGAGGCGGAGCTCCTTGCAGCAGGCTGGACTGTGCGCCGGCAGACCACCAGCTCGATGGATCATCCTGTGGTGAATCTGATCGCCTCCCGAACAACGGAGCCGCCGCAGGTGCTGCTGGGAGCGCACTTCGATACGCGCATGCTCGCGGACCGCGACCCGGTGCTGGACCTGCGCACCAATCCAACGCCTGGCGCAAACGACGGCGCTTCCGGCGTTGCGGTACTACTGGAGCTCGCCCGCAGCCTTCCCCGTGACACCGTGCCTGTCTGGCTGGTCTTCTTCGACGCCGAGGACAATGGGCGCATACCCGGTTGGGACTGGGTGCTGGGATCACGGGCCTTCGTGAAACAGATGACGGTCCGACCTGACAAAATGGTCCTTGTGGACATGGTCGGAGACCGTGACCTGCACATCCCGATGGAAGCCAACTCGGATCCCCAGCTCCGTGCCTCGATATGGGAGACCGCCGCGCGCCTCGGTCACAGAGACGTATTCCTGCCGCAGGTTGGGAAGACCATCCTGGATGACCACGTGCCATTCCTTGAAGCTGGCATTCCGGCGGTTGATGTCATTGACATCGACTACGAGTACTGGCACACGACCGGCGACACGCCAGACAAGGTCTCCGCCGAGAGCCTGCAGATCGTTGGGGATGTGCTGTGGACCTGGCTGGTCCAACAAAGTGCACCGAACCCCGTGCCAGGCTCGTAGCTTGGAGCTGTGCCAGGCGTATTCTGCCGGTAGTGCTTGAGTCGCCTCCTCCTGCCGCCCCTGCCCAAGTATGGCGTGGCTTGCGCGGTGCATGGTATTATCGAGTCGAGTGATCCACTCCAATGGCCAAGAGACCGCCCAAGCTGACGCGCCCCGCACGTGAACGCGCATTTCTCGTCGGGGCGGAGATCCACCGGCAGCGCCACTACCTGTCGATCGACGATTCAATGACGGAGCTTGGCCTGCTTGCAGCCACAGCCGGGCTGGACGTGGTTGGTTCCCTCACCCAAAAACTGCAACACCCGAACGTGGAGACTTTTATCGGACCGGGGAAAGTGGAGGAATTGAAGGCTCTGGTGGAAGAGACGCTGACGGACGTGGTGGTCTTCGATGACGAGCTCTCTGCACGGCACCAGAGGGAATTGGAGCAAGCGCTTGGCGCCAAGCTGGTCGTCCTCGACCGCACGGGCTTGATCCTGGACATATTCGCCCAGCACGCCCACAGCGCCGAGGGCATGCTGCAGGTTGAGCTTGCCCAGCTGGAGTACAGACTCCCTCGCCTAACGGGCCAGTGGACGCACTTGGCGCGCCAGGCTGGGGGTGGCGGCGGTCGGACAGGGACGGCCGGAGGCGTCGGGCTTCGCGGCCCAGGCGAAACCCAGCTGGAGGTGGACCGGCGCGCAATACGCAAGCGCATCGCCCACCTCAAGAAGGATCTCGACAAGGTGCGCGCTCACCGGTTGAGGTACCGCTCGCACCGCAAGAACTCCCGCCTGCCAACCGTCGCCCTGGTTGGGTACACCAACGCGGGCAAATCCACACTTCTCAACACGCTGGCCAAGGCCGACGCCTACACAGCTGACCATTTGTTTGCCACCCTGGATCCGACCACCCGGCGCATCGAGTTGCCGCGCGGCAATCCGGCGCTCATCACAGACACTGTCGGATTCATACAAAAGCTGCCCACCACGTTGGTTGCCGCCTTCCAGGCCACGCTGGAGGAGATCGTCGAGGCAGACCTCCTGTTGCATATCGTGGATATCTCTCACCCAAACGCCCTCGACCAGTTCAAGTCGGTCCAGCAGACGCTGGACGAGATCGGCGCCGGGCACATACCGGTTGTCACCGCCCTGAATAAGATCGACCGGCTTGGACGCCCCGCGCTGGCGCAGGATACGGTGCGCAGTTACCCGAAGGCCGTCGCGATCTCGGCACTGACTGGCTTGGGGGGCGATGGCCTGCTGCGCCTCATCGAGGCCGAGCTGTTCGAGCGCTTCACCCCCGTGCGTGTGCGCCTTCCCTACCAGCAGGGGGCATTGATCTCGCTGTTCCACGAGGCCGGCCAGGTCGAGCGGCTGGAACACGAGCGCGGGGGTGTCATCATGCAGGGAAGTGTTCCCGGGCGGATCGCGGCGCAATACGCGCGCTGGCAGATCGCCGACATTGCCCCCTCGGATGCTTCGGAGAAATAGGGATGCCCCACACCATCGATGCCCTTGCGCACTATCTCGCACGCCGGAAGGGCCTTCTGCCGCTTCTGGGCTGCCTGTTCGTGCTGTGCAATCTTATCCTGCGCCTCCTCGCGCCGCAGACGTGGCTGGGCGCAAGTGACCTGCTGCTGCACCTCGGCGTCCTGATCGCCATCTTGGGCCTGCTTCTGGCGCGGGTGCTATGAGGCCGCGGCCGGAGGAAGATAAGCGACTCTGGTACGGCATCGGTGGGCTCGCGCTTCTGATGGGCCTGGCCATGCGCCTGCATCTGGCATCAGTGGCGGAGACGCCGGGTCATGGCGATTCGGCGTTCTACTATACCGTCGCCAAGAACATCGTCGATGGTCGCGGGATCGTCGTCGACTACGTGGTGTACTTCTTCCTCGGCCTGGTCCCGCTCACCCACTATGCCGGTGATTTCTGGAATCCGCTGGCAGAGGTGTTTCTCAGCTTGCCCATGCTGCTGCTGGGCAAGTCTGTTTTCAACGCCCTGCTCGCATCAATTGCTGCCGGAGTAGTTCCTGCGCTGGTCGGATTCCTAGCCGGACGGCGCTTCGCTCATTCCGTGATGATCGGCGTGTTGGTGGGCGTCCTGACGTTCTTCAGCCCCTTCCAGGTGCTCGTTTCCGTTCTTACGGAGGCGATCATCTTCTTTGGCGCCTTCGGTAGCCTGGCCCTTTACTTCGCGGCAAAAGGTCGGCGCGATCCGCGCTATTTCCTGCTGGCGGCCATGTCCACAGGGCTGGCGCACTTCGTGCGACAGGATGGCATCTTGCTGCTGCTCGCACTGATGCTGTGCGTGCTGATTGCGCCGTTGCCGTGGCACCGGCGCATGGTATTAGCCGGTGCCGCCCTCGCGGTGCACGCACTGATGATTTCTCCCATGCTTGCCAGAAATCTCCTGACCTACGGATCGCCGCTCCAGCCCGGCCCGGCCAGCACAGCCTTCATGACCTCCTACGAGGACTTCCACGCCTACAACAAAGAACTCAATTGGGAGACGTTGAGGGCGGCCTGGGGCATCCGGGGAATCATTACCAGGCGCTTCCATACGGCCGGCGAGAACCTGGCACAGATCAAGAGCTTTCTTGACCCGGTGCTGCTCTATGTTGCGAGCCTGGGAGCCGTCAATTTGGCCCTAACGCGTGAACGAGCGCGCGATTTGCAGGTCCTGGTGCCTCCACTGATCTTTTCGGTGCTCGCCTATGGCTTCTATACCGTGGTCGCCAGTTTCTCCGGCCCCGGCTCGCTCCCGAAAAGCCTCGCAGTCGTGCTGCCTTTCGTCTGCATCCTCATCGTTGACTTGCTCGCCTCCCGCATTCGCCCCGTTCCGCTCATGAGCCTGGCCGTTTTCGCCCTGGCTGCGTTGCTCGGCTATCGCGGCTATCAAAGAAGCTACGGAACGACCATGTACTACAACCAGGTCTACGAGCACTACGCCTCGGTCCGCGCAATGGTCGGGGAGGATGCTCGAACGCACGGCGAGGAACCCGCAGATGCCGTCATCATGTCTCGCGACGTTTGGGATGTCTACGAAGGTACGGGCCTCAGGGGCGTCATGATCCCGAACAACGACCTGCAAACCATCCTGTCGGTCGCAGGTCACTACGGAGCGGACTACATGCTGCTGCCCGCTCCGCGCAAGGCCCTCGAGGACATATACATCGGCCACACGCCCGACCCGCGATTCGTCTTCGTGGGTGCCATCGAGGGCACGGACTGGAAGATCTTCCGGCTTGAAATGCCGGCGCCCTGAGTCCCTTTGTGCTCACGGGACCGCGTACTTGACTGCCGGCAGGCGCTGAAGCGCAAGCACGATCAGCAAGCACACCAGGTACCCCACCGTCGCGGCCAGCGGCATCACAAGTATCGACGATCCCCATCCCGTGCCGACAACTGCGCGGGAGACGGCCATGTCCAGAAAGTCCAGGACGATGACGTGCAATAGATAGATCCCCAGGGAGGCGCTGCTGAAAGCCCGGATCCATCTCAGAGGCCGCGCCCCCAGGGCCGAACTGAGGGAGCGCATGATCAGGAAGGCCGCCGCGGTCAGCAGGACCACCGTGACGCTCAAATAGCCCTCGAAGAACTGGTCGTAGGTTGAGGATTGTTGCCCCGCGTACACCGTGACAAAGACGATGGCGAATGCCGCCACGAACACACCCACCGCTGCCGCAAGCAGCCGCTTCGACACGAGCATCCTTCCGAGCAGGTGCCCGAGCACGTAGTAGCCGATGTAGCCGGTAATGAACAGGAACTCGAACCCGATTTGCGCGTCGTAGAAGTGGCGCAGCAGGTTGAGCACGGGATCCAATAGAAACCACAGGCCGCAGAAGTAGGCCAGATCCCGGGGTCTGGAGTTGAGCGTGAAGATCCGCAGGGCGGGCGTGATAAGGTACAGGCTGATCAGCACGTAGAAGAACCACATGTGAGCCGCACGCGGGCCCCTCAGGATCCTCAGGAGCGCCTCGCCTATGGATCCGATTGTGAAAGGAACGCCACTGAAGCCACCATTCCAGGCGAGATACGCGAAAGACCACACCAGGAACGGCACAAACACTCTTAAAGCACGCTTGCGAAAGAAGGCCTCGTAACTTTCCTGCTTTCCGAGCAGGAGGTAGCCGCTGGCCATAAAAAATAACGGCACGGCCACGCGCGATGCTGTGTAATACAGGGATTGTGCCCACAGGGGACCGCTGCCGCGCAATGATGGATACAGGATTACATGCGCCAGCACGACGAGGTATGCCCCGCCGGCTCGTATTACGTCGACCCAGGCCAAGCGCGCAGATAGACTCTCAGCCGGAGTGTGGGATCCTGGCGCTCCTTCGGTGCGCTCCATGATGGCTGCCACAGAGTTATTTCCAGCTGCCGAATCTACAGCTGCGGCGATGCATCGAGTACAGTGCCCGGAACCCGATCCTCAAACTTCTTGAAGTTCTCAACAAAGCGCGTTGCCAGCTGTCGATATTTCTTGTCGTATTCCTTCTTGCTGGGCCAGGAGATGGATGGCTCGAGTACATCATCGGGCACGTCCGGGCACTTGGCAGGGACTTCAAAGCCAAATATCGGATCGCGCTTTACCGGCACCTCGTCCAGCTGCCCCTTCAGGGCCGCGGAAAGCAGGGCCCGCGTGTACTTGATGCTGATGCGCTTCCCCACGCCATAGGCACCGCCTACCCAACCCGTATTCACCAGCCAGCAACGGGCGCCATGGCGCTGGATCTTGCGCTTCAGCAGGTCCGCGTAGTATTGCGGATGATGCACCATGAATGGCCCTCCGAAGCATGCCGAGAAGGTGATCTCCGGCTCGTCCCGCAGGCCCACTTCGGTGCCCGCGATCTTCGATGTGTATCCCGATATGAACTGATAAAGCGCCTGATCCGGCGTGAGCCGCGCGATCGGAGGCATGACACCCGAAGCATCGCAGGTGAGAAAAACGATATTCCGGGGATGCCCCGCCCGTTTCTCCGGGACCGCGTTGGGAATGAATTCCAGCGGATAGCAGGCCCGCGTATTCTCGGTCACCGAATCATCGTCCAGGTCTATGAAGCGCGTCATCGGATCGAAGGTCACGTTCTCCAGGATCGTGCCGAACATCCTTGTCGTGGCGTGGATCTGCGGCTCGGCGGTTGCGGACAATCCGACTACCTTCGCATAGCACCCGCTCTCGAAGTTGAAGATCCCCCGGTCGCTCCATCCGTGCTCATCGTCCCCGATCAAACGCCGCGCTGGGTCGGCGGAGAGTGTGGTCTTGCCCGTGCCGCTCAGGCCAAAGAACAATGCGACATCCTCGGGCTCATCGGGAGAGACGTTGGCCGAGCAGTGCATGGAAAGCACGCCCTCAAGCGGCAGCAGGTAGTTCAGGATTGTGAAAACGGCCTTCTTGATCTCGCCGGCATAAGCCGTGTTGCCGATGATTGCCAGCTTTTTCGCAAACGAAAGACAAATGAAGGTCTCGCTGGCTGTATTGTCCACCGCCATTGACGATTTGAAGCCGGGTGCGGCGATTATGGTGAACTCGGGTACAAAGCGCGCGTACTGCTCAAGTGATTGCGGAACCAGGAACATGTTGCGCACAAACCAGCTTTGCCACGCCGATTCCGTCACGATGCGAACGGCAAGCCGGTACTGCTCGTCTGCCCCGGCGTACACGTCCTGGACAAAAACGTCACGCCCCTCAAGGAATCCCAGCAGCCGGGTGTACAGCATCTCGAACTTGTCCGGCGCCATCGGCCGGTTGTACTGCCCCCACCACACGTGCTCCTCGTTCAGCGCCTCACGCACAACGAACTTATCGTTCGCCGACCGCGCCGTGTGCATGCCAGTGTTGACGACAAATGCGCCACCGCGCGCCGTCGCGCCCTCGCCGCGGAAAACGGCCTCTTCGTACAGCGACTCCGTGGCCAGATTCCAGTAGGCCGCCCGCAGGTTGCTCAGGCCGTGATTGCTGAGGTCGTAGGCTGCTTTCCGGAACGCCGCAACGCTCTCGCCGGGCGTCCTAATATTCAGCAGATTGTTCATCAGCATCCTTCACGGGCATCACCCGCCGGCGCCGGGATCACAGCCAGTCTCGGATCAGCTTGCGATCGCCGACATAGATCTCGTTGGGGCTGCTGGGATCGAGCGCCCATCGTATGCGCGCGATACCCTCGGACACGTCCTTCACACTCCCACTGAACGACAGGCGCAGGTGGCCTTCCATTCCGAATTCCCGTCCGGGCACGGTCACCACCAGCGCCTTCTTCAGCAGGAACTTGGATAGTTCGACTGAATCAGCACCGAACGCCCGCATATCGGGCAGCGCATAGAAGGTACCCTCGGGCGGGATCAGACGCACACCGCTGAATGACTTCATCTCCTGCAGCAACACGTCGCGGTTGTTCTGGATGTGAAGCCGAATGGCCTCCACGACGGACTGCAAGCCGTTGAGGGCGCCTTCCGCCGCAGCCTGACTAACGGGGGAAACGCCGGATATGGTCTGTGCAGTGACGTTTGCCATGACCCGCACAAGTTCGCGCGGCGCCACCACCCAGCCCACGCGGAAGCCGGTCATCCCATACAGCTTCGCCACGCCGTTGACGATGATCAGACTGGATTCATCCGGTGGCCGGGAGCTGAAGCGCGTTGCCGGGACTGCCTCATGCCGGTCGAACGTCAGCTTGTGATAGATGTCATCACAGATCAGGTAGAGACCGCGTTTCTCGCACAAGGCAACCAGGGACTCGATCAGCGCGGGCGGATAGATGGCTCCGCTTGGATTGTTGGGGCTGTTCACGATGATCGCCCGCGTGTAGGACGTGATCGCCCGCTCGATGTCGACCAGGCGGGGTGTGAACGTGCCGTCCTCCGGCGTGACGATCACCGGGCGCGCCGAGCACATTCTTACGATCTCCGGATACGATACCCAGTACGGCGCGATCACGATCACCTCGTCCTGGGGATTAAGTATCGAGAACAGGATGTTGAAGAGCGCCTGCTTCGCACCGTTTGTGACGATCACATTCTCGGGCTCAACCAGCCGATCGTAGTTCTCCTCGGTGTAGCGGATGATGGCCTTCTTGAGCGAGGGCATCCCATCCACCGGCGCATATTTCACCTCGCCGCTCGAGAGTCGGGCCGCCGAAGAGAGGATCGCATTGATCGGGGTCTTGTTCTTGGGTTCGCCGATCCCCAGGTGGATCACCGCCTCGCCCCTTTCGCGCAGCCAGCGTGCTTCCTCGTTCAGCGCCAGCGTCGGCGACTCGGCAATATCCGTGGCTAGTTTGCTCAGCTTCATTCCGGTGCTCCCGCCGGTGCCGCGCCTCGGTTAAGCAATTCCTGGTCAGGTTGCACCTGACCAGGGTATGCGTTCCTTAGCTTGACAAGAACCGGGCCTACCTGATTGGCGGCACTGGCAGCTGCGCTGTTGTGAGATCCCATCTCGCTGTGATTATACTACGCGCACCCCAGGCGCCCTTCGTGCGGTCACCGCAGCGCGGCGAAGTCTGCCGCTGTCCCCAGCGGAAAGCCGGTCGCCTCCGAGGCAATGCGCTTGATGAGCCCCAGGAGTACGCTGCCCGTGCCAACCTCCATGAAGGCATCGATCCCTTGTCGGCGGGCGCAGGCAATAGTCTCCGTCCATCTGACCCTGGACTGCATTTGCCGCTGAATATCCTTGCTGAGCTCGGCACCGGTGGATATCACGGAGGCTTCAACATTTCCGATGATGGGTATGGCGCTGTTCTGCAGCCCCGCCTGTGCCACAGCCTCGTTCCACTCATCCTGGATCGTTGCCATGAGCGAGGAGTGCGCCGCTATGGACACGGCCAGAGGGATCGCGCGCCGCGCCCCCGCCGTCTTCGCCAATTCCATCGCCCGCTCAACAGCCGGTTTGGCCCCCGAGATCACAACCTGCCCGGGACAATTGTCGTTGGCCACCTGTACGCTCTCCTCTGCAGTGGACGCCGAAGTGCAGATGCCCTCCAGTGTCGGGATGTCAAGGTTCAGGATTGCCGCCATACCGCCGGGACTGAGTTCGCCAGCGCGTTTCATCAGCGCCCCGCGGCGCCTCACCAGCAGCATTGCCACCGCAAAGGGCAATGCGCCCCCGGCCGTCAGCGCAGAGACCTCCCCCAGCGAATGCCCAGCCAGGAAAGCGGGATGGAATCCCGGGAACTGCTCCGCGAAAACCCGGAAGGAGGCCAGTGAGTGCACAAAGAGCGCGGGCTGTGTGTTGACCGTGTCGTTCAGCGCCTCGGCCGGCCCGTTCCACATCACCTCGGACAGCCCGAAGCCCAGCGTCGCGTCGGCCTCCTCGAAGACACGTCGAGCCACCGGGTAGCCCTCGGCGAGATCGCGGCCCATGCCGACAACCTGCGAGCCCTGCCCCGGGAAGATGAGAACCGTGCTTTTCGGATCCAGCTCTTTGATTGCAGTCATTGGCAATCCGTCGCCTCGCAGGAACGAGAAGTCTGCACGTTGCCTCAGTTCGGGGTCTGGCGCCACTCCGGCTTAAATGCAAACGAGCCGCGCACCAGCCGGCTCGTTTGTGTCTAGGTCTCCTGCTTCTTCTCTTTCTTGACCTCGAAGACCTCTCGGCCTTGATAGTGCCCGCAGTTGCTGCACACGGTGTGCGGAAGCCGCAACGAGCCGCAATTGGAGCAAGCGACCAGGTTGTGCGCCCTTAGCGCGTCGTGCGCACGGCGCCGGTCGCGGCGTCCCTTGGAGTGCTTCCGCTTTGGATGAGGCGTCATTGCGTTCTCCTTTACGAGCGAAGGACGGGCGCCAGCCCGTCCTGGAGTCCATTTTCGAAGTTTTCGGATTATACCGGCGGCATTACATCACGTCAAGTCCGAAACGTTGTACAATCCGCCGCGTGGAAGTTCGCATCGCCGTCGCCAAGATCCACAAGTACGCCTCCTCCGAAAGCGGAGACACCCTGGAAGCCATCGAGCGTCCCAACGGCGGCGTGTCCGTCGTTCTGGCGGATGGCCAGACCTCCGGGCGAGGGGCCAAGGCCGTCTCGATGATGGTCGTGCGCAAGGTGATCGGCCTGCTGGCGGAAGGCGTACGCGACGGCGCCGCCGCCCGGGCCGCCTCTGATGCCCTCTTCACTGAGAAGAAAGGCCAGGTAATTGCCACGCTCAACATCTGCTCCGTCGACCTCCACAGCGGCACCATCGTCCTCACCCGAAACAATCCCGCACCGATGTTCGTCTGCCGCGGTGAAAAGGCAGATTGCCTTGAAGCGGAGAGCGTGCCTCTTGGCACGTCCAGGGACGTTCGCCCCATCATCACAGAAATCGAGATCGAGCCGGGGCTGATGATCGTGGCCTATACGGATGGCCTGGTCCACGCGGGCAAGCGCCGCGGTCAGCCAATGGACGCCTGTGAGGTCATCCGCTCCCTGCTCGAGGAGCAGGACCCCAGCCCGCAAGAGTTGGCCGATTCGCTCCTCGCCCACGCAGTCATGCTCGACGACAACCGCCCGGCGGACGACATTAGCGTGGTCGTTTTGAAGGTGGTCCCCCACGACGGCGACCATGTGCGCCGCATGAACATCCGCCTGCCGATGACAGGCTAGCGTAGAGGCCGCGGTTTGCTGGCTTTCACCGGGCACCTCGCTCATCACGGTTGCGGACGGCAGCAGGCGTCAAGGAGCGATCCCGCCCGCACCCGTCGCTCGGCTAGTCGAGCGCCCCTCATAGTCCCCTCTCGCCGCCCCGTTGGGCCTGGGTTGGCAGCATGCATAACCGGCATGGCGGGCATCCCCTGATCGGCGTTGTCGGCCCCTGCGGCGCCGGCAAGTCCACTCTCGTGGAAGCGCTACGGCGGCAAGGATTCCACTGCCGCCATATCGCCCAGGAACACTCGTATGTGCCCTACATGTGGCAGAGGATCTCGCATCCGGACGTCCTCATCTTCTTGCTGGCCTCATTCGCCACTTGCACCTCACGCCGCCGGCTCAGTTGGGCAGAAGCCGACTACCTCGAGCAGTTGCGCCGTCTGGCGCACGCGCGGCAGCACGCTGACCTCGTGGTGCAGACCGACAGCCTTTCACGCGAAGAGGTCCTCAATCAAGCCGCGGCGTTCCTGCGTCAACTCGGCCGAAGGGCCGAACTCGCTTGAGACGACGGCCGTCAAGCGCGAGTTCGGTGTATAATCTCTGCGCGCCAGCCAAGGGCTGGTATTTTTGTGACGGAGTGACTCATGCGTAGCCGCAACAACTGGCTGATCACGATCATTGTCCTGGTCGCCTTCTCGCTCTGGGTGGACCTATCGAACCGAATCTCGATCATCAATCCCCTGAATGAGGAAGTGCTCTTGGATCGCCATACTGAAATCCGTCGGGGTCTCGACACACTCGGCGGTCTTCAAACGCTGCTCCAGGCAGACGTTTCGAATTGCGCCGCCGTGGATTCGGGCGCCCTCGACATAACCCGACAGATCCTTGAGAACCGTGCCAATGCTCTCGGCGTCAGCGAGATCATTATGCAGATCGCCGGTCAGTGCCGCATCGTGGCCGAGTTCCCCGGGGTCAGCAACCCGGAAGAGGTCGTGGCTGCCCTGCAACAGACCGCGCTGCTCGAATTTGTGGACATGGGCACCAACCCGCTCCCGGACGGTACCGAGATCATTACCGACTACGACCCTGCGGCCGCAGGCCCCGGCGGCACCGTCGCCTCGCCGACACCAGGCGCGGCGGCGACGACCAGCCCGACACCGCCGGTCGGCGCCACGCCGGAAACCGGCCCCACGCCCATGCCTCAGGTCTTCCAGACGGTAATGACGGGCGCCGCACTGGACACTGTGGGTGTGCAAGCGGGCTCGATAAGCGGATCGTATCAGATAGCCTTTACGCTCAAGCCTGAAGCCGCGAAGGTATTTGCCGACTACACCGCCGCGCATCTCAATCAGTATCTGGCGATCGTTCTCGACAAGAAGGTGATCTCTGCTCCGGTCATCAAGAGCGCCATTACGGACGGGCAGGGCATCATTGAGGGCGGCTTCACCAATGAAAGCGCCAACGCGCTGGCCGTTCAACTGCGCTACGGCTCGCTCCCCGTGCCGGTCAAGGTGGTCGAGAGTCGGACAGTCGGTCCCACGCTGGGGGAAGAATCCATCCGCAAGGGGCTCATGGCCGGCTTGATCGGCCTCGCGGTTGTTGTGGTCTTCATGGCACTCTACTATCGGATTCCGGGTCTCGTGGCCGACCTCGCCCTGGTTATCTACGCTCTGATCACCGTGATGCTCTACAAGCTCATCCCGGTGACGGTTACCATGCCAGGCTTGGCGGGATTCATCCTGAGCATCGGCATGGCCGTGGATGCGAACATCCTGATCTTCGAGCGGCTCAAGGAGGAACTGCGAGCAGGCCGATCGCTGCAGCAGGCGATCGATCTCGGCTGGAGAAGGGCCTGGCCGTCCATTCGCGACTCAAATACCTCCTCCCTGATCACATGCGCAATCCTGTTCATCTTCGGCAGCACCTTCGGCGCAAGCATGGTCAAGGGTTTCTCTGTGACGCTGTCGCTGGGCATCCTGATCTCGCTCTTCACCGCCATCATTGTCACGCGCACCTTCCTGCACCTGGTGTTGGACAGGGTCAGATCAGCCGAGCACCCGGGCTGGTTCGGGCTCTAGGAGCACAGTATGGATATCATCAAGAGAAGGTACATCTACTTTCTGATCTCGCTGCTCATCATCATTCCGGGCATGGTCTTCATGGTGCTCCACTGGGCGGCAACCGGCGAGGGGCCTCTTGCCCTGGGTGTCGATTTCAAAGGCGGCGCATTGCTAGAGGTTGAATTCTCAGGGGCCCGACCCCCGATCGGGCAGGTGACCTCGCTGTACCAGCAGTATTCCTCCACTGCGCAGCCCATTGCGGATCCCATCGTCCAGCCGCTGGGAGAAAATGCCTTCGCCATCCGCTCCAAAGCCATGGACGATGCCACCAAGGGCCTGCTCGTCAGTGCCATGCAGTCGGCCTCCGGATCAACCGTGACGGTGCTCAATTTCACCTCTGTTTCCCCCTCGATCGGCAGCGAGGTCACGCGGGCAGCCGGCATCGCCATTCTCTTGGCGGCGATCGCCATTCTGCTGTACATCTGGTTTGCCTTCCGCGGCGTGGAGCATGCCTCCCGCTACGGCGCCGCAGCCATCATCGCCATGCTGCACGATATCCTGGTGGTTCTGGGAGTGGAAGCAGCCCTGGGCTACCTGCTTGGCTGGGAGGCCGATGCCCTGTTTCTCACCGCGGTCCTCACGGTGATCGGTTTCTCGGTGCACGACACCATCGTCGTATTCGATCGAATCCGCGAGAATGCCGGCATCCACCGCCGCCTGGACTACGAGACGATGGTGAACCACTCCATCGTGCAGACGCTCGACCGCTCGATCAATACCCAGCTGACCGTCTTGTTCACCCTATTTGCACTTGCGCTGTTCGGAGGCGAGACCACGCGCCACTTCGTCATCATCCTGCTGGTTGGCATCCTAAGCGGAACGTACTCTTCCATCTTCAACGCCGCCCCCATACTGGTGGTCTGGCACAACCGCGAGTGGACGACCTGGTTCAAGCCGCATGAGAAGCCGGCCGCCCCCGGCATGCCGGCCGCTCCCAGCTAGTCACGGCGCCCTCGGCGTCGACCTCCCATGGATGGCGTTCGACTTGTGTCTTGGGCCCTCTTGCTGCACAGAGCGCCCGCCCCTTGTCCCGTCACCGGTTCCCTGAGGCAACATGTCTGATGTGCCTCTCCTGCTCAGAGGCTGGCTTCTCGGCTTCGCCATCGCCGCGCCGGTTGGGCCCATTGGCGTACTGTGCATACGGCGCACGCTTGCGGACGGACGGCTCATCGGCTTCCTCTCCGGCCTCGGAGCGGCCACCGCGGACATGCTTTACGGGGCCGTAGCGGCTTTCGGCGTTACCGCCGTCCAGAGCTTGCTGCTCAAGCAGCAATCCTGGCTCCAGCTCATTGGCGGACTCTTTCTCGTGTATCTCGGATTCCGCACCTTCTTGGCAGCGCCCGCGGACCGCGCCGCCGAAGTACGGGCGCGGCCCGGCAAGCTGTCAGCCTACCTCACGACCCTCGGCCTCACGCTGACGAATCCTGCCACGATCCTGTCCTTCACCGTGATCTTCGCCGGTTTTCGCCTCGGCCAGACCTCCGGCGGTTTCCTTGCCGCCGCGGTCCTCGTGCTTGGGGTCTTCCTCGGCTCAGCCACTTGGTGGCTCCTGCTCAGCGCTGGCGTCGGTTTCTTCCGGGAACGATTCACCTCCGTTTGGATGCTATGGGTGAACCGCCTCGCCGGCGTCATCATCGCTGTGTTTGGCGTCGCCGCGCTGCTTGTCCGCTAGGTCAGAGCCTCCCAGACGGGCGAGGAACGGGTGCTCGCCATCCAAAAGGGCGATGCTCCGGAACCTCCTTGGGCCCGAGTCAGAAAACACCGATCTGGTCAAATGTGGTCAGCTTGGGGATTGCCGTGCTTGGGCGGTATCAAGAGATCGCGAGGGTACTTGCCGCAAGAACCCTCAGCGCGGTTCACTTGCTCGACTTCCCTCCTGCCCCCGTTATCAGCCTGCATTGCCTGATCCTCGCCTTGACGACCTTGGTGATCAGCCCATAGGGCATTGCCTTGGCCAAGGCGAATTGCAGCCTTCCCTTGCCAGTCCCAAATGCGGCCAGCCGCCTGTTGAATGCCGCGCCTCCCCTTGACACAGGGTGCTCGCCGATGTGCCTCTTCTATGCCGCGGGTGGATCAGATTCCTGCCATGGAGGCTGAACGTCGGGATCTGGTAGCTGACCTTCTCTTCGGCCTCCGGCGCCAGAGCCTGGATGCTCTTGCGTAGCTTTCTCGGGATCTCCCCAATTTCGATTGGGAAGCCGGCAATGTACTCGTCAATGTCCAGGGGTGATCCCCGGCCGTCCTTCATAATGCCTCCTACCGGCAATCGCGCGGATGCTGATCCACCTGCCTGTGGACCGGCGACATCCTGCTCCCGTCACGCGCGCGCATTGGCACATGTTGAGCCCACGGCCCTGGGCCAGGTGCCCTTCTCCACCGGAGCGCTAAGCCCGGCCGCCTTCTGAGCGACCCCAATCGTTCCGGATGCTTGCGCTCGGGCGGCGCCTTCGGGCCACCGGCCACCGGCGATGCCGAGGGCGGGAGGCGGCCGAGCCCCGTCGCATTGCCGTTCTGGCTCCTGATTGCAGACCATTCATCGCAAGATCGCATGGCTGTTGGCGAAGCGTCGGCCCTACGGCCGAAACGAAAAGAGATGAATCAATGCAAAGCGCGCCTCGTTGACTGAAATTGCCACCAAGGTGCTCGCTACGATGGACGTCGCGGCGAGCACGATCCCCAGGACGGCAAACCACTTCTCCCAAGGGGGCCTGTGCGAGAGATAACTATAGCCTTGCCAAAATCCGATGACGCTCAGCATGATCCAAGAGGGCATCACATCTTCCAGAAACCGCTCGGCGACCCAATAGTATGTCAGAAGGAAACCAAAGGCGGCCAGCCAGGCTCCACTCAACGTCAGCGCCGTCCAATCCAGAAGGTGCAGTTCGTGATTGTGCAGCGGAATTCCAGCAGCCTTTCTGCCAAATGTTCTGTTCACCAACCTCGCCAGCGGAATCATGGCGAACAGTACGAACGGAACTGTGTACAGCAATCCTGTCAGGGTTTGAGCACCATACAGTTCGGGCAGAGAATACCAACCGAAAATCGCAGTGGCGGATGCCGACTTCGCGAACAGCCATGGGAACTGCGCACCAATATCGAATGGAGTCAACAGATAGCTCCAAAGATTCTGAAGAATGAAGACAGGCCGAATGGCGTCAAAGAACTGCCGGCCCGTTGCCAGCGCGGTGTCCGTTTGGTAGCTGAATCCGGTCTCCAGAGTAGATCCGAAACGGGCCCAGTTGTACCAGCCCAGGCATGCAAGACCCACAGCCACGGGCAGACTCAGGAAGCCCAGTTCTCCGATCTTCCTGGATAAAGGATGAGTGCTCGCGAGGATCCGGCTTGAAACCACGAGCACCATGAACCCGATCGGCAATGCCAGATTGATTCTCGTTCCGATGGCCAGTGACCACAAGGTCCCGGCCAGCAGCAGCCTCCAATGCGAGCTGGGCCGGCCAACAGTGGTGGCCGCCGCCAGCATTCCGCTCATCAGGAAGAACTGCCCTCCAGATATGGCCGCTTCGTAGACCCTTCCACCTATGTGGTTGTTCAGAATAAAAGTGGTGGGGCTGGCAAGCCCCGTCAGCAATATGGATGACCACAGCAGATACTTTGGCAGTTTGCCAAGAAAATGATCCCAGATCAGGAGTGCCAGCAGGCATTGCACGACGAATGTCCCTGTGACGAAGGCGAATACAAGCTGCAAGTCCCCGATCCGCCAAGGGGCCATTGGATGAACAAGGAGGAGCAGAAGGGCGGGCACTGGACCGAAGTACAGATAGTACCTTCCGCGGTAGTACGAGTAGTCGGTGCCAGGCTCGTGGGTTCGAAGATAGAAATGACCTCTGAGGAAACCCCTGGCTAGGTCCGCATAGTAGTGTGTTGGGGAAACCCAGGTCGTCACCGTACCCGAACTAGAAAGCCAGACGTAGATAACGATGACCAGTATCAGGATCGGAAACACCAGCCAGTACTTGCGAAAACTACCGAGTAGATCGGCAGCGCCCTGGGGAAGGCTGATATGTAGGCCGATAGCATACGTCTCAATAGATGACTTGACTCTGCTCAGCATCTTGAGCGTGGCATCCGTGTACCGCCAGTACAGGGCGCCAAACAGCGTCGTGCAAGCTCCGACGATCGCGAGAGCAATTCGTCTGCTGCCCCAGCCGATGGAGGGATCCAGCCCAAGTTGGCCTGCAAGGATTGCGGTCGCCGCGATCGCCAATCCCGGAATCACAAAAGCAAAAAGGACCCAGAGCCTTCTTGTCACCTTTGGGATTATATCAACCCGGGACAAGCAGCATCGCTGGCGCCAGGCGCAAGCAGCATCCACCCCCGCGCGGCAGTGTTGCTCCTGGCTTGGGGCATTGAACATCGTGCGCGCAGGGCCTTTGAACGGCTGCTGCCTGACCTGCGGTCACAGACCGCAATCTCCACCCGGTATAATTGCTGCAATCGAGAACCAAAGTCAAGAATAAGCGAACGTCACGGCCCTTGGGTTTGATGAACGCCCATCAAATCGTACAGCGCCGACCTGCGGGTTGTTGCCAACAGTCCGGGAAGAAGGCAATCGGTCTATGACTCTTGAGGAAACCAAGGCCACTGATTTCATCCGCGATGCCGTCGCGGAAGACTTGCGTGCAGGCCGCTTTTCCTATGTCCGCACGCGCCTCCCACCGGAACCAAATGGCTACTTGCACATCGGCCATGTCAAAGCGTTCATGATCGACTATCTGATCGCGAAGGAAAACGACGGGGAGTTGATCCTGCGTTTTGATGACACGAACCCGGTCAAAGAGGAGACTGAGTACGTGGAGGCAATCCAGGACGATGCGCGTTGGCTGGGAATAGAATGGGTCAAGGTGACCTACGCCTCGGACTATTTCGACCTGCTCTACGAATGGGCAGTGAGACTAGTCAGGAAGGGACTGGCCTACGTAGACGATCAAAGCGCCGAGGAAGTGAGTTCGAGCCGTGGGACGCTGACCGAACCTGGAAAGAATTCGCCCTATCGCGACCGAAGCACACAAGAGAATCTCGATCTGCTGGAGCGCATGAAGAATGGCGAGTTCCCAGATGGGTCACGGGTGCTGCGCGCCAAGATCGACATGGCGCATCCCAATATCAACATGCGCGACCCGGTGATGTATCGTATCATCCATGAACCACCGCACCATCGCACTGGATCAAAGTGGAAGATCTATCCGATGTACGACTGGTCGCACGGGCAAAACGACTCGATGGAAGGCATCACGCATTCACTTTGCTCACTCGAGTACGAGAATCATCGCCCCTTGTATGAATGGTTTCTCGATCAGCTCGAGGTACTTAAGCCGCGCCAGATTGAATTTGCCAGACTTAACGTGAGCTATACAGTGATGAGCAAACGGAAGCTCCGCCGGCTTGTTCAGGAAGGTCACGTAAAGGGTTGGGACGATCCGCGCATGCCCACTCTGCGAGCCATGCGACGCCGCGGCTACACCGCGGAAGCCATTCACGACTTCATCACCCGAGTGGGAATTGCGAAAAGGGATAGCACGGCGGACGCGGCGCTGCTCGACGCTTGTGTGCGCGATGATCTGAACAGACGTGCGCTCCGCCGTATGGCTGTGCTGAGGCCGCTCAAGTTGGTCATTGACAACTATCCCGATGATCTCGTCGAGCAAATGTCTGCAGTCAACAACCCCGAGGACCCGAGCGCGGGCACGCGCACAGTCCCATTCTCCAGGGTACTCTACATCGAGCAGGACGACTTTCGCGAAACGCCGCCGCCCAAGTACTACCGCCTCCATCCTGGCAACGAAATCCGCTTGCGATACGCTTACTTCGTCAAATGCACACACGCCGTCAAGAATGCCAACGGGGAGGTCCTGGAAGTACATGCTACGTATGATCCCACAACGCGCGGCGGGGACTCGCCTGATGGCCGCAAGGTCAAGTCCACTATTCATTGGGTCTCTGCGCCCCATGCAATACCGGGGGAGATCCGCATATATGATCGCCTGTTCACGAAGGAAGATCCCGAAGAGGGCGAGACGGGATTCCTCGGGTGTCTGAATCCGACTTCACTCACTGTGTTGAAAGGATTCCTGGAACCAAGTCTCGCGAAAGTCGCACCTGGTGACCGCTTTCAATTCGAACGCCAGGGATACTTCGCTGCAGACCCCGACTCCACAGCTGACCAACCGGTCTTCAATTTGACCGTGCACTTGAGAGATACATGGGCGAAGGTCGAGAAGAAGGCTGGGTAGTCCTGGGGCGAAGGCCTCGTTTCAGGGTGCAAGCAGCGCACCGCGCAAGTAGTATGCCTGCCTGCACCGTTGCCGCAACAAGGAGGACATTCGTCAACGAAGGTATTTGGCGCTGGCGTGAAGGCTGGGGTGAACAAACACCTTCCCCCATACGGGGTTTGAAGCACGCCTAGGGCGCAAGGATGTGCATGGGGTCTACGGCGTAAATAAGCCACTATCTGGGTGCCAAGACTACGGGTAGATCAATCCAATGCTTCCATGGCTGCTACAGCGTGCTTCTGGCGTTGCACCCGCAGCAGCAAAGACGGCTCGGCCGGTTCGCCTCGGGCACGGGGGGGGTGGCATCTACGACAGCGAGGGGTGACAGAATGCCGCCGGTGACAACCGCGGGGGTGACATCGGCAAGTATCAGGGGTTGACGCCCATCTCACCCGAACCGTCATTGGCGGTCAATGAACCATCAATGCGCGCGTGTTCTTGATGTCGCTCCTCCCCCGGCTTTGCGCCGCATCTGGGTCCGAGCACCACTCCTGAAAGCAAATATCGGCCGCGTCCGTCACTGCGATAGGCACCAGGGCGACGCAATCTCCACCTTGCGCGCGCCGGCTCAAGATTCATGATAGCATCCCGCAGTGTCGCAAGACTCGTTGGGAGGCCAACCGATGAAACCAGCCCTCAAGCTCGACCTTCTCATCATTGTCGTGCTCTTGATTGCCATAAACATTCCGATGCTGACTGGTGGCACGCCGATAGCATATGATACTTTCGCCTCGTATGAAGAATTCGCTGTAACATACAATGCGGTCTATTTTCACGGTCAGCTACCATTGTGGTTGCCGTACGCCTCCTACGGCATGCCCGACATTCTTTGGTTGGGGTATTTGTCGATCGTCAATTTCCTTTTTATCGGACTTGGGAGGCTATTTCAAATACAAAATGCGCTGCTGCTCTTCAAGGCTTCTTTGTTCGGCGAGCAGCTGATCTCGGTTTTCGGGATGTACTTGTTGGCCAATCGGATATTTCGAAAGAAGACGACGGTGCTATTGACCTGTCTGGCCTTCATGACGACGTTTGTAGTGTACATACAAGTCGCACTGAACTTCCGCATGGTCTATCTTCTTCCGTTGGTGTTGTTCTGGATTGTTCTTTTCTTTCAAGGGAAGTCGGCCGCGCACCTTTGGCTTGCAGCCATTACCATCGTTTTTTCCGTTCCCGGTAGCGCGTTCTACCCACTGATCATAGAATTCTACAGCATTGCGCTCTTCTCAGCGGTGCTGTTCATCTACGATTTGAAGGCGGCCAGCGCGATCTTCAAGCGGTCGAGGGCCAGCCTGGCGGGCTTCACTGGCCTTGTGCTCATCCTGCTTGTCTTTCTGTACTATTTCGGTACCTTTCGCAGCGGCGTGGATGTGATGAGAGCCGGTCGAAGCGCCGATTTCAAAGTCCCGATAGCCGAATATCTGACCGAGGGGAAATCCTGGAACCCGCTCGACCTGGCTGCATCGTTTCTTTACGGCGTCATCTCGCCGGGAATCACCGACCTCTACGAGTACAGTTTCTATATTGGCCTCCTACCTCTCGCCGGAGTAGTTGCCGCCGTCCTCTACCAAAGGAAGGGCCTTTGGTATGCGACCCTGGCTGCCGGCGTGTTCCTGTACGCGTTTTCGCTCAGAGGGTATGTTGCCTTTGCGACCTACTTCTTGCCGTTTGCTGACGTAACTCGCTATATTGCTGTCCTCGGAATGATCCCTTTCCGGACGTTTCTTATTCTGGCCGCCGGGATTGGGCTGGACATGAGCCTGTCAAGTGCGCAGTGGAAGAGAGTTGGAATAGTACTCCTTGGCATCGCCCTTGTGGCCGAAATTGGCGGCGCGATCTCCACCTCAACCGGATACGGGGAAATCCTGGGACATCCCAGCGGCTACAGCACTGATGTCAGGATGTTCTTGCTCCGAGTTGGAAGCATTGTTTTCCTGGCGTTGCTGGCAGTGGCGATCCATCGGTTGATCTTCCGCGGGAACAGGGATCGCCCTATTGATTTTCCTGCCCCCTTGATCGTCAGTATCGGGCTGCTGCTCCTGACTGTGACCGATCTGGCGCTCTATCACTACAACTATGAAAAGAAAGTCCATGGTTATCTGACTGCACTCAGGGAACAGGCCCTATCCTTGCCCTCGCTTCAACCGTTGGTATATCAAGGTCAACGGTTGATGGATCCACCGGATAAGAAAACCTTGCAGGCGATGAACTCAGCTTTCGCGTTGCAGTCGGGTAACCCTTATAGCATGGAATCGTTTGTGCAATTCGATCGCTGCATTCCTGCCGCCGTCAGTATGAGTGGCAGATTCGAGTTCTTCTCATCGAGCCTGATGGCATTTATCAAGCACAGAGCGGTTCTTGTCCCGATCGAGAACGCACCCATGGGGCTTAGACAAATCTATGGTTGCCAGTTCCCGAAGCTACGCGTCATTTCCAATGTCTATGTTGGTCCCACGAATAAGTTAGCCTGGTCCGCAATCCTGAAGACGGATGATTTCTCCAACCTGCTGGTTCTAAGCAAAGCGTATTCGCACGAGAAAACAGCCCTGAACAACCCGCCCCCCAAAGCCGAGATCCAAGTGGTCAAGTTTTCGCCCAACCAGATCCAGGTCGATGTTGATTTGCAGCAGGCTAAGGGGTGGCTGGTCTATAGCGATGCCTATCACCCCGATTGGCAGGCGACGGTCAACGGCAAGACCAGGCAGATCGAGCGCGCGTATCTTGCTTTCAAGGCCATCCCGCTAGCGAGAGGGATCAACCACGTTGTGATGAACTACGGTTCCCCGTTCAAGCACATTGCGTACAGCATCCTCGCGATTCTCTGCGGCGCGGCTGCTCTTGTCTTGTTTGGCGGTCTGGTCTTCATCCTGCTATTTGACCACGGGCACATCGCCAGCAACGCCGGCGGGGCCTTCTGGGCATAGAAGCACACGGCAGGAAGGTCCTGACGCTCCGGAAGCCACGGCCAAGTCTGTCTCTAGGCTGGACCGTTTCTGCGGCCTCGTACCGGCCTTGCCCCTGAAATTGGCTACCCGGAACGCGCCAAGTTGGAGCCGCTTCGTCAAAGCGAACGCCAGGGTTGCGTGCGCTCGACGCGAAGTTCAGCATGTGCGTGCGCTACTTGAGAATAGGGGCAATCCCGGCGAATATCGCGGACTAGCTGATCCTGCAATGTAATGTCCTCTCACCCTCGCGGCAAGTGCCTGCGCAGCAGCGCGCCCGCGATATGGCCGCTCGGTTCCCCGAACCCGGTCGCAAGGCCCGGTTTTTTTTTCCCCCCCCGTTCAGGTGCGCTTGCTCCTGGCGCAGAAGGGATCGAACGTAAGGAGGACGGACGGCTTTCGCCGCGACCCCCCTCGCGTGCAACGCGAACCACTTGACGGACTCTCCCTCCGCGTCAATCTGCTTGTATGCGAGTCCAGGAGAGTGTATACCCTGCCGTGATCAACACGGCGTAAATCCCGGAAGAGCGTAATAAAGTTCACCATTACCATGACGACCGACGAAGAGGGCGCGCACATCGCCGAATGTCCCTCCATTCCGGGCTGTGTCAGCCAGGGCAGTCGTTGACCCTCCCCCGGCACTCGGCCTCCGTCACAAAAGCGAAACACCGCCCTGGGGCGGCGTTTCTAGGCTGGCCTTTCCTGAGCGTTCTTCCCAGGGAGGGCAAAGGATTTGCCTGCACCTTGCGGCCGCAGGTCCCCGTAGGGGGCAGGCGCAAGCGAACCTCTATCAACTGATCCAGAGTTCGGCGTCTCGCCGTACATGGCGTGTATAGCGTGAATTTGCGCCTATGTGGTGTCAAATTTACGGGTAAGTCAGTCTACTCAGTCTACAGTATCTAATGCGTGTTCTCCCATCTGCAACTTATCTGCAACCGATCTGCAACTGGATTGCGGATCGAAGGGGGAAGGCGACTGCTGCTCTGGCACTGGGGGTGCGATCCCAAAGCAGCCAAGGTTCCACCGCGCGGCGAAGACGTCCTTGCGCCGCGGGGCCCGGATTGTGCGCAACTTCGCGCGCCTAGGGGAGGCAACGCGATTTGGGCTCGCATAACCGGTTCAGTTCTCACGCGTTAAGGCTCCGAGACGCACCGAAAACCGACCCGCCCGGTGTTGCCGGGGCCGCCCTCGTAGTTGCGGTAATAGGTCATCACCTCGAGTCCGGCACCGCCAGAAGAGCTGAAGGAACCGCCTCTGATCACATGAGACTCTCCCTCGTCCGGCCCCATCGGATTGTTCTGGGGCGAAGCCGCGTAGTAATCCCGCCCATACCAATCTTGGACGAATTCCCAGACGTTTCCAGCCATGTCGAGGGCGCCAGCTGGGCTCGCTCCATCGGGATAGCCGCCGACTTGGACAGGCTGCTGGAAGTAGTTGTTCAGGAGTGTCCGGGTGGGAGGCCAGATGGTTCCCCACGGGAACGGGCGCGCATCCGAGCCCCTGGCGGCCTTCTCCCACTGGGCTTCGGTGGGCAGCTCGCCTCCGGCCCAATGGCAGAAGCCGCTGGCCTGCTCCCAGCTCACGTTTACAACAGGAAGGTCGGCCGCGGCTGGGGAATCATACTGGTCGGCCAGAAAACCTCTGGCTGCCTGGCGCTTCCATGGAGCTCCAATACTGCCCACTCCCTGGCCAGGATCGCCGTAGGCAGGCGGGGTGCACTCACCTGCGCCGATGCAGGCCATGTACATTCGATTCGTTACCTCGGTCTGATCGATCCAGTAGGCGTCCAATTTCACGGTGTGTTCTGGCCTTGCATTGGGTTGGCTGACCTCTGCATCCGTGCCCATCACAAACTCGCCGGCCGGAATGTACAGCTGCACCATGTTCGTGCCTGGTGATAGGCGAGCAGATCCCAGTTGCAGACTTTCCGCAGGAGCCGCTGTTGCTGCCGCCTCTGCGGCCGGTATAGGAAGTTCCGCACCCGCTGCTGGCAACCACCTGACCTCCCAGCCTGTTTCCAAGGCCTTGGGATCATCGGAGACAAGGTCCGTAAACACGGGAAGCGACACATCTTTTTCCAGGTTGAGAAGTCGGGATGGCACTACCACCTTCTGGGCATTCGTACAGGCGTAGAGCAGTGCCCACTTGGAGTCCGGGCTGACGGCTGGCCGGCAGTGCACGTCATCCGGGTATTCCGTTACCTTTGCATCCAGGAGGCCAATCAGTCTGGAGCCCACTTCGGTCCACTTGCCATCGCGTGTGTATTTCTCAATGCAGCCAGAAAGGAAGATCCCCGTTCCATCGGGCGTCCACCTCGTCGACCTGCAGTAACCGGCATTGAAAGGCGGCAAGTTGGTCACGCGGTTGCCTGGCTCATCCCACACCACGTAACGAGTCTCCCAACCGCCTTCGATCTTGGTAAACCCTCTCAGGTAAAGCCGATCGTCAACAGGGGACCACGAACCGCACGAAGAGGATCCTTCCAACTCGACCGACGAAAGCGGCTGGGCATCGATCGTTGCAAGGGTGCAGCCGTTCTTGATTGACCATCCAAAGTACTGAAAGTAGGTTATGAATTCCCGCGAGGGGGAGGGATAGATCATTGAGCCGGCCGACTGAATGTTCTCCCATATTCGCCGCTGTTCAGAATCATCCAGCTTCGTGAAGAAGTACCGCTCCTGGCAGACGCCGCGGTCCTCGCATGAAGATCCAGTCACCCAATATATGGCGTCCTCGTCGGCGCTGGCAAAGAGCAATCGTGAGGTTTGCCCGGCTTCGGAGGCGGGTTTGCTGAGCTTCGTCACATGCGCTCCGTCCTGGCTTGCAAAGTAGAGCGATCCCACCCCATCGCTGGCCCGAGCCCCCGTTGCAAACGCAAAACTGCCGCTCGAGAGCCACAGCACGCTCGCCACGTCTGCGTCGGGCTCAGTCTCGAGCTTCACCGCATTGGTACCATCCGGCTCAATGAGTTGCACCTCATCCCCCACCCGAACCAGCAGGCGGCGTCCATCTGGCGAGGAACCATAGATGGAATCGTAGTCGAGGGCCGAGAAGTTGCTGCCGTCCGACGCTGCAGCAAACCACGAAAACGGCTTGTCAATCGCCAATCCTTCCGGGTAGAGGGCTCTGCCAACTCCCATGAAAATCGTGCCGCCGCCTCCAGGGGGAGCCTGTGTTGGGGTGAACGTCGCGGTTGGGACAGGCGTGAGTGTTGCAGTAGACTCCGGCGTTGCGGTCACCGTGGGAGTTGGGGCTGCGGTGCAAGATGCAAGGAGCGGGATGATCAAGGCAAGGAATCCTGCGCACTTCATTCTTCCCTCCTAGGTCAGAACTAAGCGTTGCGGGCTGTTCCCGCGGGCTAGCCGATCTTTGAAGTCTACTACTGTGGTGGCGATCTGGTCTAGGGCCACTGCGAGGCAGCAGTGCAGTTCTCTCATCAGATTTGTTGCTTTTGTCCTTGACAGTTCCATAAACCGTTTATAGAATGCGGTCAAGGCATTAGAACGCCTGTTCTAGTGGGCTGCACCACGGAACGCTTGCCCTGCCCGCATGATGCGCTCACCCTCTCGGCGCTCGCTTCGCTCGCGGCACTGATCCGTCGCAGACACTAAGCGCCCTTCTCGGTGTGGTCGGGTTGCATTCGGGCGAGCGAGCCTCAGGCGAGTATCGCCCATTCCGGTTCCAAGAGGAACCGTGTCTTCCCCCGGCGGTTTCGTGCGTCGGCGGAATGCCGCCCGGTGTCAAGCCGTGGTCCCCCACTGTTAGGCGCGCTTGCCGGTGCCCTTCCGGTACCAGGGCCCGCCGCCCGTACGCGAGGAGGACGGCGGGAACGTGCGCCGCAACTCCAGTTTCTGCTGTTTCTCCCTCTCCTTGACAAGACAGAACGTGTGTTCTATACTGTCATGGTGCCATTCTTAACCTCGTCCACCATCGCTTCGAATCCGCCCGCTGCATCCCGCCAGGGCAATTCATCCGCCTCTGCGATTCCCTTTCGCTCGCCCTCTTATCACCCCGCGATTCGACCGCGTCGGAGCACCTTTTCCCGTGCATGTGCGAGGCGCAAAATGCTTCCACCGCTTGCATGGCTTCCACCCAATACATGCACTCGCATGTCCAGTCAACTTCTTCCCGTACATCGCAGGATCGTTCCTCATTGTTTTTCTAGAGCATCCATCGCGCTCCCGGCCTGCCAGGAGATGCCCACTTGAACCAGGTTTGACTTGCGGAGGCGGCAGGATGCCGCCTCCGCAAGTGCCAGCGCCTCGAGGCGCAAGCGATTCCAATTCCGGGCACCGGATTCCTCTGCCTCTGCGCGGCCCTGCACCTTAACAACTGAATCATCACTGCCGGGAACACTCCACCAGTCAGGAGCCCTTCAACTTCGCCCTCAGGCAGCAATGCGAAGTCCAAGGGCGGCGAAGCAGCCATCTCCCCTTGCGTGTTACCGGCCCCGCAAAGCAAGACACCGCCAAAAGGCGGTGTCTTCCGTGGCTGGGGGCAAAGGATTCGAACCTCTATCAACTGATCCAGAGTTCAAGCCTTCGGCGTCTATCCCGTATATCGTGTGATTTTGCGTCTATGAGGTGCCGAATCTACGGGTAAATCAGTCTCATGCGTCTACGGTTTCTATAGCGTGTTCTCCCATCTGCAACTTATCTGCAACCGCGTTGCGGCTGGATGAGGAAAGGCGACACTAGCCCTAGTCCGCAGCACCCACTGTTCACGAGGTGGGCGCGGAGTATCTGAAGACCCGGCTGGAAGGCTGGGTCTTTCGGGTGTTAAGGATACGTACACTTTGGTCTGTAGATGTTTAGTCTTCATGCCTATAGAATCCAGGCGATACACCTACAGAGGCTAGCGGATGGATCTGGACGTTGCGTTTGGGACAATTCTGAAGCGGCTGCGACTCGAGAGGGGATTATCTCAGGAAGAGTTGGCCGACCTCAGCGGCTTTCATAGGACATACGTTAGCCTGCTAGAACGCGGACTGAAGACGCCTTCGCTTACAACTCTGCAACGGATCGCGGGGGCGTTCAAGATCCCCACACACCAGATGGTCTTGATGATTGAGGAAGAGGCAGCCAGGGTGCGTCCGGGCACCAGGAAAGCGCCAAAATGAAACTGGTGCACGAGGAGATCTTGATCAACGAGGGCGACTTCACCGGGACAAACGACTACTCCGGGCTGCACGCTGAGATCCTAGAAGGACTAAAGGCCGTGGTATGGCCGGGTGGTTCAGAGAGTTTCCGAATCCGGCCACGAACAAAGGAAGACAAGCATCCCAATGGCGTCTTGCCGATCAAAGCTCGTTTTGTTGAAGCTCTGAGGGCGCGGGGCTGGAAGATAGAGGAACCGCTTCAGATTGCGGTAAGGGAGAAGCCTGGTCCCCTCGATGCGGTCAAGCTGGTGCAGGGCAAGTACTATGCCGTCGAGTGGGAAACCGGCAATATCTCATCAAGTCACCGCGCCCTGAACAAAATGGCCATTGGAATCGGCGCAGGCGTCCTATGGGGTGGCACTCTAATTGTGCCAAGTCGAAGTCTCTACAGACACCTGACCGACAGAATCGGGAACTACGAGGAACTTGTGCCCTATTTTCCGATGTACAAGATGATGAAGCCGGAGGCGGGAGTACTGACCATCATGGCCGTTGAGCACGACGAGCTTGACTCCGCTGTACCGAAGATACCAAAGGGGACAGACGGCTATGGGCTGGGTCTCGATGACGGCGAAGGACCGAGCATAAGGGAACTGAAGAGGCTTTACGGGAAGAGCCGCGATGAGTGACAAGGGTCCGCGTGCTGCACTCTAGGCGCGGTGGTATACTTTAGTATTCAAGCAGCAAGAGCGGCGTTTTCTTATCGGAGGCACTTTGGAAGCACAGACCGACTTCTTCTCGGCTCCCCCCGCAAGATTGAGACCGACAGCCGAACTGGATTTGCCCTTGAATCCGTACCTGACAACGAGCCGGGGGATTCTCTTCAATGACGATTGTCTTCGCGTCCTCCGGACTATGAGGGCCGAGAGCGTGCATTGTGTGTTTGCAG
>Ga0315288_10000083_pt1 | contig 97887 bp, 77 predicted proteins | sample YL17G11_20_MG_FD_203454 | JGI IMG/M metagenome (GOLD analysis project Ga0315288, IMG submission 203454) | Sediment microbial communities from Yellowstone Lake, YNP, Wyoming, USA - YL17G11_20 | ecosystem: Environmental > Aquatic > Freshwater > Lake > Sediment | place: USA: Wyoming | collected... | reverse complement strand
ATTTACTTAAATGCCATGAATGGTCTGGAGCAGGACTATCCCAATATGAAGTTCATCTATATGACCGGACATCTGGATGGCTCCGGTCCTTCGGGCAATCTTTATGCTCGGAACAATCAGATTCGCGCATACTGCACCGCCAACAACAAAACACTTTTTGATTTTGCGGACATCGAGAGCTATGACCCGGATGGCAGTTATTATCCCGACGCCAGCGATGCTTGTGAATGGTGTAATACCTGGTGTTCCTCTCACCCATGTCCTACCTGTGACTGTGCTCACTCACAATGCTTTAATTGTTATCAGAAAGGCAAAGCCTGGTGGTGGATGATGGCAAAAATTTCGGGCTGGAATCAAACGCAAGATAGCATTCCTCATATTGTCTCTACCTCACCGGCTCAGAACCAGTTGAATGTTCCGGTTAATGCCAACATATCGGTGACTTTTAACACTCCTATGGATGAAACCACAATCAACGACTCGACTTTTGTAGTGAATGCCTGGTCAACCGGACTTCACACAGGTTCGATCACTTACAATAGTGTGACTAAGACCGCAACCTTGAACCCAGACAGTGATTTCGTTGTTGGCGAAATAGTAACTGTGGTGCTCACCACCGGTATAAAATCGTCAGTTGGGACTCCGTTAGAAAGCAGTTATGTATGGTCTTTCTCAATTGAAGTGACTAATGGTTACGCTCGTTTCTCTTCGCCCCATAGCTATGGAGTAGGAGGCTATCCTCTTTCAGTTTTTTGTGCGGACCTAGATGGAGATAATGATCTGGACTTAGCTGTGGCAAACTATAATAGCAACACAGTTTCAATCTTAAAGAACAACGGGGATGGGAGCTTTCAGAGTGCGGTTAACTATAGTGTAGGAAATGCTCCTTCTTCTGTTTTTTGTGCGGATTTAGACGGAGACACCGATCTGGACTTAGCAGTGTTAAATTGGGGTCCCTACACTGTTTCCATCTTGAAAAACAATGGAGATGGGACTTTTCAGCATAAGGTAGACTATAGTGTAGGATTCGGTGCCTGGTCTGTTTTTTGTGCGGATCTAGATGGAGATGCCGATTTAGACTTAGCTGTGTCGAATAATGGTAGGACCACTGTTTCCATCTTGAAAAACTATGGAGATGGTAGCTTTCAAAGCCCTGTCAGTTATGAGACAGGTTACGATCCTTATTCTGTTTTCTGTGCAGATTTAGATGGTGATTTTGATTTAGACTTAGCCGTAGCAAATTCTTCAAGCAACAATCTATCCATCTTAAAAAATAATGGGGATGGAACTTTTTCAAGCGCAGTCAACTATGAAGTAGGAAATCGTCCTGTATCTGTTTTTTGTGCGGATTTGGATGGGGATAGTGACATAGACATAGCTGTAGCAAATGAGTATAGCGGTAATATTTCTATATTGAAGAACAATGGAGATGGTACATTTCAGAATGCATTAAATTATGATAGCGGATGGTGGACCAAGTCTGTTTTTTGTGCGGACTTAGATGGGGATGGTGATATGGACTTAGCTGCTGCAAATGAATATAGCCACAGTGTTTCCATCTTCAAGAACAGTGGTGATGGTAGCTTTCAGAGTAAAGTTGAGTATTGGGCTCAGTATTATCCGAATTATGTTTTTTGTGCGGACTTAGATAGGGACGGTGACTTGGACTTAATTGCAGTAAATGGTCTCGATACTGTCTCTGTTCTTTTCAACTGCTTTCAAGCTGGTGACTGCAACTTAAGTGGTGATGTTGAACTGGGTGACGTAGTTTATTTAATCAACTATTTGTATAAAAATGGTCTTGCTCCTGATCCCTTATTAGAGGGAGACGTTAATTGTGACGGAGTGGTTGAGCTGGGTGACGTGGTCTATCTGATCACCTATCTTTATAAAAACGGACCGGCTCCGTGTTGTTAGGTATTTGACCACACCCCCTCTTTCCCCCTCTCCTTAATTAAGGAGAGGGGGACAAAGGGGGAGAGGTTTTGTTCCTTCTCCCCGCTGGGGAGATTGAGCGATGCGAAATGCATAGCAAGGTTAGGATGAGGGGGAAAATGGATTTCTCTGTTCGTCACAGACCCTTCCTTTAATCCGTCCCGATAAATCGGGACGGCAATGGACTTATTTGATTTGTTTATAACCACTGATTTTAATTTTATCTATTCCAGTTGCTTTTAAGCAACTGGCTTAAAATGACTTTATATTGAAGTGGCTTTTTATGTGGCTAAAGCCATTCAGTTTTTGTTTTCCTTAATCAGTTCGCTAAAGCGAACTGCAATGGATTTCTTTGATTTGTTTATAACCACTGATTTCGATTTTATCTATTCCAGTTGCTTTTAAGCAACTGACTAATAATGACTTCATTTTTAGGTGGCTTTAGCCACATTATCCTGGTTGCGGCTACAAATTCAAACCTAAAGACAATCAATAAAACGGAGAAAAAGATTATGAATATGAAAATCAAAGAAGAATTCATTCAACTCTGGAAAAAGTATTTTAACGGATCAGAGCTTCCCGTCACTTTTTATTACATCAATGAAGTAGGACATGCTGAACTGGTCAAACCACCTTCTGAGCAAAGATGTTTAATTTGCGATTTGGCGCAAGCTCGCAATGGAAAATCACTCTGTTTCGGAGCAGATTCAATCGGCTGCGGTGGAGGAAAAAGGTATCTCGGTTTTGCAACCGAGCTTAGACCTAACTTCGAGTATTTTCTATCCTGTGGTATCCCCGGAAAAATGGAGGGGGAGCGTTATAAGAAATCACCAGAGCTGGTTAAGGAAGTGATGAAGAGATTACAGAGGTTTGAAGCTCCGGCAAAGTACATAATTTTTAAAAGATGGGATAAACTGGAGGAGTCGGATGATCCGGATGTAGTTATCTTCTTCGCAGCGCCTGACGCTCTCTCCGGACTTTTTACTCTCACCAACTTTGATGAGACAGACCAGAACGGCGTATTTGCCCCTTTTGGCGCTGGCTGTGGAACCATCGTGCAGTATCCTTACCTCGAAAAAAACTCTGATCGTCCCAGAGCAGTTCTGGGGATGTTTGACGTATCCGCTCGACCTTGCGTCCCTGAAGACGTCCTTACTTTTTCGGTGCCAATGAATAAATTTATCAGGATGATCGAGAATATACCGGAGAGTTTTCTCATCACAGACTCCTGGAGCAAGGTAAATAAGAGAATAGATAGAACGGAAAAAGGTGAATAGCTACAAGACGTTGGTTCAGGGTAACTTACAACAAGGAAGCTAACCGTTCGGTAGAATTTGAGAGATATCTGAAAAACTATTTCTAAAGAAAAACATGGAGTGTTCGCCTTTAGGCGAACCAGCAAAAGATGGTTGTCTTTCAAGGAGTTTTAGGTCCTGCTAAAGCGAGCAGACGCTCGCCCGTCTGGGCGGGACACTCCAGTAAAACCTCTCCCGGCTGGGCTTTTTCTGAGTTCTCAATGGGAAAGAGCTTGACAAAACGCGGGAAAATGTTATAATAAAGAAAGATAGAATGAATGTTTTTTACTTTTTCGATCTTCTTTATAACGATATGATTATTCGAAATCAAACCAAATTTATTCGGGAGAAACTATGAAAAGGTTACTGCAAGCTTTTTTCGTTTGTGGATTTATGGTAATGATAGTTTCGAGCTTTGCGAATGCTATTGATCTTTCCCGGGGCATATTGCTCGATGTCCCTCAGGATAAAATTGATACGCAGTTTGGGAAAGTGCCCGCATCTCAGCTCACTCGACAGGATAGCATAGATATAGCTTCATTCCGCTTTACCGCGGATACTCTAAAAGTGTTGGTTATTCTGGTTAAATGGGATAATCGACCCAACACATACTCCAGAGCAACCTTCGACAGTCTGATGTTTTCCAGAAATGTCTTTCCGGGAGGATCTGTCGCGGACTATTTTGACGAAGTCTCTTATGGGAAAGCACAGATGGTAGGAGTGGTTAGAGATTGGTATAATGCTGGATGGTACACTCCTTATTACGGTTTTGAAGATTTATTTCCGGTGTTAGATCCATACATAGACTATTCTCAATTTGATGGCAATGGGGATGGAGACGTGGATGCGGTGGTTTTCCTTCGGGCAGGTAATGGTCAGGAAGATTCACACAGTTCCAGTGACATCTGGTCGTATGCCATGGTTTACGATCCCGGCTTTGGACCAGGACCATACGATGGAGTGCATATTCCCAGGTGGAATACGTCTCCGGAAACCCAACCGTTACATAATCCTGCGAATCCTCGTCTTTTTACGGGTACTAACGCTCGTAACAAAATTCGGGTATTTGCGCATGAGCTTTCTCACTGTTTTGGAATACCTGACCTGTATGATTATGATGATAAGATAGATACCACCACCTTTTACACTCCAGGAGACGGCAATGATCATCCGGTTAACGACTGGTGTATAATGGGATATTATGGCTATGGCTTATTCTCCATCGGTTCCCAGATTCCGTCTCATATGTGTGGATGGAGCAAAAAAGAGATCGGGTGGATCACTCCCATAACGTTACAAACGGGGATTTATGATGATTTGGTGATATACAATATCGAGACCACCCCGGAAAGCTCACTATATAAGGTTCCAATAAATCTGGCTGACGGTGAATATTTCCTCTTGGAATATCGAAATCACAGCTCCTCGGGAAAGTTTGACAAAATAGATTCCGATTATAGCGTCTTCTTATTCCCTGCTTTGGCTTTTGGTGGCGAGCCACTGGATCGGGGTTTACTTACCACGCACGTGCATGACTCATTGGGCGCATATTATTGGAGAATAAATTCCGGGACGCCAACTTATCCCCATTACACGGTTGCCATTGAAGATGCAGGTTACAATCCATACCGGGATGCACACAGTAATCCTGGAGGATGGATTTCAGACAACGCTCAATGGTGGTATCCCTACGAAACTCAATTAGCCGCAGCTTTTTCTAACAGCGTTCCGGGTCAAGAGGTCTTCGGTTATGCTACCTATCCGAGCACCAGAGGTTATTACGGTCCTACCTGGATAACTGTCCGGGTGGATTCAATCGTCGACGATAAGCTATATGCCAATGTCCGTATACCGGGTCCGTTCTTGGCTGGTGAAGTCAACAATGATGAAGTGGTAGAACTCGGAGACGTGGTCTATCTCATAAGCTATCTATATAAAGGTGGTCCTGCTCCAAATCCTTTAGAATCAGGAGACGTTAATTGTGATGGGAAGGTTGAGCTGGGAGACGTAGTTTATCTGATCAGTTTTCTGTACAAAAATGGATCAGCTCCGGGTTGCCCGTAGAAGAAGCGGATAATTTTAACAATCCTCTTTTGATCGGGCGGGGGTTTAACCTCGCCCGAACTATAAACGAAGGTTGGGGATGCTCCTAAAAATAGCATCCCCAAATCTTATCTAAAGGATTTAAGGCGTAAGCCTTTTATAACCAAATATTGGTTCAGAGTAAGGTATCCCCCAACCGCAAACCATTTCTGGAGATGTCTTGAAAAGGTTACTGCAAGCTCTTTTTATTTGTGAGCTTATCGTAATGGCAGTTGCTGGTTTTGCTTATGCTATTGACCTGTCACAAGGTATAATTCTCGATATCCCGCAGGAAAAAATCCAGACGCAGTTTGGAAAAATACCAGCCTCTCAACTTACCCCAAAGGATAGTGCTAAAATAGCCTCGTTTCGTTTCACTGCTGACACCCTCAAGATATTAGTCATATTGGTCGAGTGGGATAACCGACCGGGCACATATTCACCAGCGATATTCGACAGTCTGTTCTTTTCCAGAGATGTCTTTCCGGGAGGCTCTGTTGCAGACTATTATTACGAGGTTTCTTACGGGCAAATAACTGTGGTGGGACAGGTGTTGGATTGGTATAATGCTGGATGGTATACAACCTCCTTTGATTACCAATCGTTGTTTACAGCACTTGATCCACTCATAGATTACTCACAGTTTGACGGTAACCATGACGGGGATGTAGATGGGGTCTTCCTTATCCGGGCAGGCAATGGTTATGAAGATTCGCACAACCCCAATGATATCTGGTCGTGGGCTATGATCTACTCCCCCGGTTCTGGACCTGGACCTTATGATGGAGTCCACATCAACGGATGGAACACTTCTCCGGAGACCCGACCCTTGCATGATCCTTTAAATCCTCGTCTGTTCACAGGCGTTAATGCTCGAAACAGAGTTCGAGTTTTTTGCCACTTTCTGGGTCACTGTTTGGGATTACCTGACCTGTTTGACCATGATGGCAGGATCGATACCACGACTTTCTACACTCCAGGAGACTACAACGACCATCCGGTGCAGGATTGGTGCGTTATGGGATATGAAGGCTATGGTATATTCTCTCTTGGCTCCGAGGTGCCATCTCATTTTTGCGGATGGATGAAGAAGGAAGCCGGTTGGATCGATCCGGTGGTGCTAAGTCCGGGCGCTGAATACCATCTTACCATACCAAATATCGAGACGAGTAAAGACAACTCCTTATACCTGCTTCCCATAATCCCAGCTGAAGGGGAATATTTTCTTTTAGAATACCGCAACCCAAATTCCACAGCAAAGTTTGATAAGTTTGATTCGGACTATAGCGCCTTTTTCTGGCCAGCTTTGACGTATGGTGGTGATCCGCTCGACCGGGGTTTGATAATTACGCACGTTCATGACTCATTAGACACATGGTATTACAGATTGAATAACGGCACACCGGATTACCCGCACTATACGGTCAAAATTGAAGATGCCGGCTATAATCCAGGCAGAGATGCTTACACCAATCCCGGAGGATGGATTTCAGATGGCGCTCAATGGTGGTATCCTTATGAAACCCAATTAGCAGCAGCTTTTTCTAACAACGTTTCAGGTCAAGAGGTCTTCGGTTATGCTACCTATCCGAGTACCAGAGGTTATTACGGTCCTACCTGGATAACTGTTCGTGTGGATTCAATCGTAGAGGATAAGCTATATGCCAACATTCGTATACCGGGTCCGTTCTTGGCTGGTGACGTCAACAATGATGAAGTGGTAGAACTTGGAGACGTGGTCTATCTCATAAGCTATCTATATAAGGGTGGCCCTGCTCCTGATCCTTTAGAATCTGGAGATGTTAATTGTGACGGGAAGGTTGAGCTGGGAGATGTAGTTTATCTGATCAGCTATCTATACAAAAATGGCCCAGCGCCGGGTTGTCCATAAAAGAAGCGGATGATTTCACCATAGGATTTAAGGCGTAAGCCTTTTATGACCATACACTGATTGGTAGTGCCCCCGAGCGCTTTGATTAGGCAGGGATTTAACCTCTTTCTTTGATCGGGTGGGGGTTCAACCCCCACCCGAACTTAGAAAATTAAAGATGGCGATCTTGTTTTTCAGGATCGCCTTAATTTTTTGTTGACAACCATAAAGTAGTTTCGTAAAATGCATCTTGAATTGTAATTCTTTTTTATCCGACAGGTTCTTTTGGAAAAGATATGAGCAAACCTAAAATAATTGGAATAATTCCGGCCAGATTAGATTCCAAAAGACTCCCCCAAAAGCCCCTTATAAAAATACACGGAAAACCTTTAATCCAAAATGTCTATGAAAATGCGGCTAAATCAAAGCTTTTGGATCGTCTGATAGTGGTGACGGATTCCTCCAAAATATCGGATCTGGTGGTTGCTTTTGGAGGAGAAGCTTATATCAGTCTGAAAAATCACCATACCGGAAGTGATCGGGTGGCAGAGGTAGCAGGAAATTTGAATTGCGATCTGGTGATAAACATTCAATGTGATCACGTTTACCTTCCACCGACCATTATTGATTTTTTAGCTTCATCCATGTTGAAAGAAAAAAGCGTCCGGATAGGGACATTGGCTACCAGGATAACCGATCCGGTAAACTGGAAAAATCCAAACGTGGTCAAGGTGGCGCTGGACAAAAATGACTTCGCCCTTTATTTCTCTCGTTATCCTATTCCTTATATCCGGGACTTGGGACTGGGGACTGAGGACCGGAAACTGGCAACTGGAAACTGGAAACTGAATTTAAAAAAGCTGCCATTCTATGAGCATATCGGGATATATGGATTTCGCAAGGATTTTTTAATTAAGTTCTCTTCCTGGAAACAAACCCCCTTAGAAAAGCTGGAGCGATTAGAACAGTTAAGGGTTTTGGAAAATGGATATAAGATTAAAGTCTATATAACTCAAAAGAAAATCAGAACCGTCGATGCGCCGGCTGATTTGAGGAAATTGAAGATAAGCCATACTATAAGAGGACCAGCCTCACGATGATTTCACCCAAAAAGATTCTCGAAGATCGGTAAGCGGTAACGAAGTCCCGCCAAGCGGGATATTGACGACTCGTATCGACGCTTGAAGCTTGCAACAAGAACGAATAATTTGAGCATCGAGAAACGAGCTTTACGCCATAGGCGGATCCCGCCACAGGCGGGACGATTCGAGCTTCGACACCGAGAACCGAAACCCGAGCTTCGAACCATATCAAAGGAGATAGGTAAGTTGAAAAATAAAGTGAAATACATTTTTGTCACCGGAGGAGTGGTCTCCTCTTTAGGGAAAGGGATCGCTTCCGCCTCCATCGGGCTTCTGTTGAAAAAAAGAGGGTTGAAAGTAAACATTCAGAAATTTGATCCCTATATAAACGTTGATCCCGGCACCATGAATCCTTTCCAGCACGGTGAGGTATATGTCTTGGATGACGGTGCAGAGACCGATTTGGATCTGGGACACTATGAGAGATTCATCGACGAGAGTTTGACTAAAGACAACAATCTTACCTCGGGACAGATTTACGATGCGGTCATAACCAAGGAGAGGCATGGAGACTATCTGGGTGGCACCGTTCAGGTCATTCCCCATATCACCAATGAGATCAAGGATCGAATAAGAAAAGTAGGAGAAAGGGATGGGGACGTGGATGTGGTGATCACCGAGATCGGCGGAACGGTCGGAGACATCGAAAGCCTTCCCTTCTTGGAATCCATACGACAGATGGGTTTAGAATGCGGTCCTCAAGGGGCTTTGTTCATCCATCTGACGCTGGTTCCTTACATAGAATCAGCCGGAGAGGTTAAAACCAAGCCTACCCAGCACAGCGTCAAGGAGTTAAGGGAGATCGGAATTCAACCCAACATACTCCTTTGTCGCACCGCTCAGCCATTAACCAAACAAATCAAGGAGAAGATCGGACTTTTCTGCAACGTTCCCAGCCAGGCAGTGATTCAAGCTATTGATGTAGCTTGTATCTACGAGGTGCCTATCCTTTTTCACCAGGAGGGACTGGATAATCTTATAATCCAGCATCTGGATTTGAAATGCGGAGAGCTAAAGATGGATGATTGGATAAGGATAGTAGATAGAATAAAAAATCCTCACCACCGGGTAAAAATAGGAATCTGTGGTAAATACACTCATCTGAAAGATGCTTACAAAAGCATAATCGAAGCCTTTGTTCATGCGGGAGCGGAAAACGATGCGAAAGTGGAGTTGAAGTGGATCAATGCTGAAGAAGTGAATCCTCAGACTGCCCAGAAAATTTTCGAGGATGTGGATGGAGTATTGATTCCGGGTGGATTCGGAGAAAGAGGCATCGAAGGAAAAATCGAAGCGGTGAGACATGTGAGAGAAAATCAAATTCCTTATTTAGGGATATGTTTAGGAATGCATTGTGCGGTGGTTGAGTTTGCTCGTCACGTTTGTCACCTGGAAAAAGCTAATACCTACGAGGTGGATCAGAGCACTCCCTATCCGGTGATTCATCTTATGGCGGATCAGGAGAAGATCACCGATATGGGCGGCACCATGCGGCTGGGGGCATATCCCTGCATTTTAGAGAAAGACAGTTTGGCTTACAAAGCTTATGGCGAAGCTCGGATCAGCGAGCGACATCGGCACAGATATGAGTTCCACAACCGCTTCCGAGAAACCTTGACCAAAGCTGGTTTGAAGTTAAGCGGACTCTCTCCAGATGGAAGGCTGGTGGAGATAATCGAGCTTTCGGATCATCCCTGGTTTGTGGCGGTGCAATTTCATCCGGAGCTTAAATCTCGCCCCACCAGAGCTCACCCGCTGTTCCGTGATCTGGTGAAAGCGGCATTAATATATAAAATGTCCAAAACATCTCCTTTATGCGAAGAAAAGGAACCTCCACGAGCTAAAGCTCGTGGCAATTATTCGTAGCTTTTGATTTATTGCCACGACCTTCAGGGACTGTTGATAAAGTCCCTTCTGTGGTAAAATCAGCAAGGAGAGGTTGCCGTAGGGACAGCCCTTGCTTCGCACAGTTCGTCCTGAGCTCACTGCCGAAGGACTGAGTGCGCTCAGCACGAAGTGTGGCTGGTCCGCTATGAAGTTAAGACAGGGACCCCGCCAGGGCGGGATTTCGCAAGCTCAACAAGCCCTGTCCCTACGAAGTCCAATCCCTCAATAACGGGTTTTTCAACAGTCCCTAAAGCCTGCGGTATGAACCAGATGGCTCATACCTGCGGCTACAAAACCGAGCAAATAGCAGATAAAAGTTTGCGTAAAAATAGAATCTGAGCAAAGGTTCCGCAAGGAGCGATTGATATGCCCACTTATGAATATGAATGTGAAAAGTGTCATCACCAATTCGAACAGATTCAAAAGATAACGGATGAGTCGATTAAGACTTGTCCGGTTTGCGGAGGAGAGGTCAAAAGGTTGATCTCCGGCGGTGGAGGGCTGCTATTCAAGGGAAAGGGATTCTACATCACCGATCATCGCAGTGAGTCCTACAAAAAGCAAGAAAAAGAGGAGAAGGGTATTCCAACAAAAACCGAAAGCAAGAAGAAATCTAAGGAACCGGCTGGAAATAAAGCCGAATAATTGATTCTCTACTGTGCGCCCCGCCAAAGGCGGGACGCACTCCAAATTACAGGCGGGAGTTCATCTCGCCTTTTTTATTTAAGGTTTTTTGATGCGGGGTAAGGCTTGCCCTGTCTTCGACCCTGCACTTCGTCCTGCCCTTCGGTCCTGAGACCTCAGGGTCGAAGGAAGACTCAGTGTCGAAGGAAGGCTCAGACCGAAGGGAGGGCTCCGCCCGAAGGGTACCCTGCACCAACAAGTCATCCCTTGCTGTTCGGGCGGGGGTTGAACCCCCGTCCGAACCATGTTGTTTGGATTATTTCAAAAGAACCATCTTCTTCGTCTGAGCAAATTCACCTGCTTCTATCCTATAGAAATATATTCCGCTTGACAACATCTCTCCCTTTTCATTTTTCCCGTCCCACATCACCCTCTTGTGACCTGCAGACTCTCTTTGATCCAGTATAATCTTCACCCTCTGCCCTAGAAGATTGTAAATAGTTATCTTCACCTGGCTTTCTTTAGGCAGGAAGTATTCCATTACCGTTTCGGAGTTGAATGGATTAGGGAAATTTTGTTTTAGAGAAAATGACAAAGGAGCTTTGCTTTCCTCATCATTCTCTACTATGGACGGAGACATGCTCAAATCACTTAAGGCTTGGTGCAAAAGCGAACAGGCTTGTGCCTCCTGGATGAAGTAAAGCGGAAAATCAAAGTAAACAAATTGATAGTCACCTCCAAGGTAGCGGAAAGCGACCGATTTTCCTTCAGAATTAGATGTGTCATAAACTGAATGAAATCTATAGATAACCTCTCCAGCCATCAAACTGTCGATATATCCCACACCCGGAACTCGACCCAAAAGCTCCAAGCCATTAGAACATTGAGTTACTCTTAAGCTATCTACTTGTAAATCGGGATAACCAGAGACTTGGCTGGATGCCCCGATGAACTCCTCCGACCGATTACTGGGAGTCCAGAGTGGCACGTAAGCTGATTTTATTTTAAGATAGTCAAACGGTATGTCCCCAGGATGAAATATCCTGCTGATATCTTCCCCGTCATTCCCCTGGGAAAAATTTCTTCTCCCCTCAATTATTACTTTACCACCATAATTCAGATACTCCTTTAAAACCAAGTAAGTAGAATCGTCATTAGCGCCCAGAGAGCGATACCCTCTATTATCTTCTGAATGGATTATCACCACGGAATATCGACCCAGCTCCTTTAAGTGAAGCTGATTTTGAGGAAAGCAGTTGGGACAACTGTGGTTCACATAAGTATAAGAGTAATTCTTAAGCGCCCTCTGGTAAAAAGCATTAACACTGTCACCATTTACCATGTTATAAAAACCGTCTACATAAGTTTCATCCACCAGTAAAAGCCCCAGGTCCATGGTTACAGGAAAAACTTGCTGTGAGACTTCCTGGTTGGCTATGCTCTCAAAACCTCCGGCATTAACTGCGGTTACGGTTATATAGTAAGTGGTATCTTCCGTTAAGTTGCGAATTGTATCACCTAAAGCTGTGACTTGATGGAGGCTGTCATAATGTCCGGAGCTGGTTCCATAACGGACGTTATAATAAGCTACACTATCCCCCGGCTGATTGGCTGACCAGCTCAAGTAGATGGTTTGTCCATCTACACCGTTCAAAGCTTTCAAATTCTCTACGGGCGAAGGTGAATGACCTGCTTGTGATAGCGTAGCCAAGCACATCTTCACCACCTCTTTCATATATGGGAAATTTATGCTGTCGACTACATCGAAATTATTGTGATATCCATTGGTGAAGAAATCATCTTCGTGAGCCATAACCGCATCAAATCCCCACTGAGAAAAGGAATAATGATCGCTGTTGGAGGCCTGACCGGCATAGTAAGGTCGAAGATAAGTATAGCTGTTCGCTAATCCGATCATGACGTCAATATAACTTTTAGCCATTGGAGATCCGTAAATTTTAACGGCAGTGTCACTATCGATGCTGTGTCCGATCATGTCCGAGTTGATCATCAGCTCGACTTTGGTCCCCTGATTAAAAAGATACTGGGCGAAATGGCTGCTTCCGATTAGTCCTTGTTCCTCCTGGGCAAATGGGACGAACATCACCGTTACCGGCAAAGGATGTTTAGCTATTATTCGAGCTATCTCCAATGCCGCCACGGTTCCAGTGCCATTGTCGTCCGCTCCCGGAGCCCAGATGAGGGGATCAGTTCCGGGTCCGTACACCACTGAGTCGTAATGCCCACCTACCACAATCACCCGGTCGGGTCTGGCTGTGCCCAAGACAGTGGCTACCACATTCCACTGTTGGGTGTAATAGAAATAACTGTGAAGCCACAGACTGTCTATTCCAAAGCTGGCGAACTTATCAAATAACCAATCTCTGACTTTGGTAATTGAATCAGAATAGGAATATCGGGTTTTAAAATTCTGTAATCTTAGATCCCAGGCATAAAGAGAATCTTGAGAGACTAAGTTTATTAGACTGTCTAGATCAGCGGAATATTCTAAAGTGGGTTTGATTAATGCAATTGTAGGTTTATATTGCAGAGGTATAGCTGTTCGATGAATAGGGATAACGCTATATCGCATCTCTCTTAGCTCATTTGCTTTTTCAGAAGAGGTTTTAATCAACTTACAGCTTGGCTCTTCCAAAAGAATTTTTCCGTAACCTGCTAAATCAATATTGGTCACACTTTCGATAGAAGAAACCAAAAAGTATTCCTCAGACCATGGGTTTTCGTCTACGATCTGATATTTCAAGCCAACTTTATCTAACTCTCCAAGTTTTGACTTGTCAAACTCCGCTAATACAAAATCATCGAATCTATGATAGGCAACCACCCCTAACGAGATAGCGTTTTCGTAATCGCTCGGTTTTTCCAAGGTGAGTTTTATTAGGATCGGTTCGGCTAAGGCTTGAGCAAAGCTCGAAATTATGGTAGCAGTTAACACAATTATAAGACTAATCATTCTTTGACAACTCATAATTATCTCCTTATTTGATCCGGATGTTTACATTCCATTACTCAAATACGTAGGGTGAATGAAACCGCTTAGTGATCACATGAAGATTCTTTTACTGTTCGGGAGGGGATTAAACCCCCGTACTAACTTAGAATTTCCCGTCAGGATCGGGCGGGGGTTGAACCCCCGCCCGAACAAGAAAACTTCACTTCAATAGAACCATCTTCTTCGTCTGGGCAAGATCTTCAGTTTCTACGCGATAGAAATATATTCCACTTGACAACGTCTCTCCTTTTTCATTTTTTCCATCCCAGTTCACTCTCTTTTGACCTGCAAGTTCTCTTTGATCCAGCAAAATCTTCACTTTTTGCCCAAGAAGATTGTAGATAGTTATCTTCACCTGACTTTCTTTAGGTAAGAAATATTCAATCACCGTTTCAGTGTTGAATGGATTGGGGAAGCTTTGCTTCAGAGAAAACGATAAGGGAACCTTACTTTTTTCGTCCTCCTCTACTACAGAGGGAAACATGCCCAAATCACTGAGTGCTTGGTGTAAAAGCGAACAGGCTTGTGCTTCTTGAATAAAGTAAAGCGGAAAATCGAAGTAAACAAATTGATAATCACTTCCCAGGTAACTGAATGCGACCGGTTTACCTTCAGAGTGGGAGGTATCATACGCTGAATGGAATTTATAGATGACCTCACCCGCCATCAAGCTGTCTATATATCCAACTCCTGGCACTCGACTTAATAGCTCCAATCCTCCAGAACATTGAGCTACTCTCAAACTATCTACTTTTAAATCTGGATAGCCAGAGACTTGGCTTTGTGCTCCGACAAACTCCTCCGAGCGATCACTGGGTGTCCAGAATGGCACATAGGCTGATTTTATTTTAAGATAATCGTAGGGAGTATCTCCAACATTGAATTGTCTAATCATCGCTTCCCCATCATTTCCATTAGAAAGATTCCTTCTCCCCTCAATAATCACCTTGCCACCACTAAGCAGGTATTTTTTTAAAACCGAATAAGTGGAATCACTATCCATACCCAGTGAGCGATTACCCCGATTATCTTCTGAATGAATTATCAGCGGAGAAAAACTACTAAGCTCCTTTAAGTGAATCTGATTTTGGGGATAGCAGTTGGGACAGCTATGGTTTACCTGAGCATACGTATAACCTTGCAATGCTCTATTATAAAATGCGTTTACGCTGTCGCCATCCACCATATTACTAAACCCGTTTATATAAGTTTCATCCACCACTAAAAGCCCTTGGTCCAGAGTAACCGGAAACAATTCGATAGAAACCTCTTGGTTGGTTATACTCTCAAAACCACCAGCATTAACTGCAGACACGGTTATATAATAGGTGGTATTTTCTTTTAAGTTGACGAGAGTATCCCGGGTGGCATTGACCTGGTGTTGGTTACTATAGCTTCCGCTTATGGTGTCATAATAGACGTTATAATAAATTACATTCTCCCCAGGATCATTGGAAGACCAGCTTAAATAGACGGTGTGTCCGTCTCTACCGTTCGTGACTTCCAAATTTTCCACAGAGGAAGGGGCATTACCTACCGATAATAAAGTGGCCAGGCACATTTTTACCACTTCTTTCATATAAGGGAAGCTTAAGCTATCGATCACGTCATAGTTGGTGTGCCATCCCGCCCAGCTGTAAACACGCTCATGCGCTGCCACTGCATCGAACCCAAATTCAGAGAATGGAACCTCGTCACTGCCATATATACCAGTATATACCGGACGCAAAAAAGTATAGGTGTGAGCCAGGTTTATCATAAGGTTTATATATCTTTTAACGCTTGAAGCTCCGGAGACGGCAATCACGGAATCCGAACCCACTCTGTGTCCAATCATATCGCAATTAATCATCAGCACTACGTCCGTCTTGTTATTATAGAGATACTGGGCGAAAAAAGCACTGCCCATAATCGGCACTTCTTCTGCGGCAAAGGGGACGAACATCACGGTAAACGGCAGGGGATTTTGAGCAATTATCCTGGCCATCTCCAGAGTGGCTACTATGCCAGAGCCATTGTCGTCCGCTCCCGGAGCCCAAGTGAAGGGATCAGCTCCGCTGCCTTTCACAATGGAATCATAATGCGCCCCCACGACAATCACCTTATCAGGTTTGATCGTTCCCGGAACAGTCGCCACTACATTCCACTGAGAGTCAGGATAGAATTCATGAAGCCATAAGCTGTCTATACCAAAGCTATCAAACTTTTGGTATAGCCAATCTCTGGCTTTTATCATCGAGTCAGAATAGGCGTATCGGGTCTGAAAATTCTGCAATCTTAAATCCCAGGCGTATAGAGAATCTTGAGAGATTAAGTTTAATAAACTGTCTATACCGGTGGAATATTTTGAAGCGGGCGTGATTGCTGCAACCGCTGGCTTATATTTCAAAGGGATGGGTGTTCGATGAATGGGGATAACGCTATAACGCATTTCTTTTAGCTCAATTGCTTTTTCTGGAGAGGTTTTGATCAGCTTCCAGTTTGGATCCTCTAAAAGAATTTTTCCGTAAAGCTCTAAATTTACCTGAGACATACCTTCTACTGGAAATACCAAGAAGTATTCCGCAGACCATGGATTTTCATCTATAATCTGGTATCTCAATCCAGCTCGGTCTAACTCTTTTAATTTCGTTTGTTCAAACTCAGCTAAGATTAAATCATCAAATCTATGGTAGGCAACTATCCCCAATGAGCTGGCGCTGGTATAGTCGCGGGGAGTTTCTAAGGTAAGTTTTATCAGAATCGGCTCAGCTAAGGCTTGAGCAAAACTTAAAACTATCGTCGCTATTAACACAATAAGAAAACTAACCGTTCTCTGATAACTCATAAGCATCTCCTTATTTGATCCATACATTTATACTCTATAACTCAGATATGAATGGCGAATGAAACCACTTAGTGATCACATGAATATTCTCTTTACTGTTCGGGCAGGGGTTTAACCCCCGCCCGAACCATGGTGTTTGGGTTATTTCAAAAGAACCATCTTATTTGTTTGAGCAAATTCACCCGCTTCTATCCTATAGAAATATATTCCGCTTGACAACATCTCTCCCTTTTCATTTTTCCCATCCCAGATCACTCTCTTGTGACCTGCAGACTCTCTTTGATCCAGTATAATCTTCACCCTCTGCCCCAGAAGATTGTAGACGGTTATCTTCACCTGGCTTTCTTTGGGCAGGAAGTATTCTATCACTGTCTCAGAGTTGAATGGATTGGGAAAGTTCTGTTTCAGAGAGAATGATAAGGGAGCTTTGCTTTTCTCATCTTCTTCTACTATGGTCGGAGACATGCCCAAATCATTTAGCGCTTGGTGTAAAAGCGAACAGGCTTGTGCTTCCTGGATAAAGTAAAGCGGAAAATCAAAGTAAACAAATTGATAGTCACTTTCTAAGTAACGAAAAGCGACCGCCTTTCCCTCAGAGTGGGAGGTGTCATAAGCTGAATGGAAAGCATAGATAACCTCACCAGCCATCAAGCTGTCTATATACCCAACTCCCGGCACTCGACCCAATAATTCTAATCCATCAGAACATTGAGTCACTCTCAAACTATCCACTTGTAGATCGGGATAGCCTGAGACTTGGCTTTGTGCTCCGATGAATTCTTCAGAACGATCACCGGGAGTCCAGAGTGGAACATAGGCTGATTTTACTTTTAGATAGTCGTAAGATATATCTCCGGGATGAAATTCCCTTATGGTGTCTTCTCCGTCATTCCCCTGGGAAAGATTTCTCCTCCCTTCAATTATCACCTTGCCACCGCAATCCAGATATTTTATCAAAGCCGAGTAGGTGGAATCATTCTCAGCGCCGAGCGAGCGATTCCCTCGATTATCCTCCGAATGAACTATGATAGGAGAATAGTTAAGCAGTTCTTTAATATGGAGCTGGTTCTGAGGATAGCAGTTGGGACAGCTATGGCTCACATAAACGTGGGTATAATCCTGCAAGACTCTATCATAAAAAGCGTTTACGCTGTCGCCATCCACCATATTACTAAACCCGTTTATATAAGTTTCGTCCACCAACAAAAGCCCTTGGTCCATCGTGACCGGAAACACTTCCACTGAAACTTCTGGGTTGGCTATACTCTCAAAACCACCAGTATTAACTGCAGACACGGTTATATAGTAGGTGGTATTTTCTTTAAGGCTGATGAGAGTGTCCCGGGTGGCATTGAGCTGGTGCTGATTACTATAGCTTCCACTTATGGTATCATAATAGACGTTATAGTAGATTACACTGTCTGCAGGAATATTGGCTGACCACTTTAGATAGACAGTGTGTCCATCTCTCCCATTTACCGCTTTTAAGCTTTCAACTGGTGATGGAGAACTACCTACCACAATTGCAGTGGCAAGACACATCTTGACTACCTCTTTCAAGTAGTCGAAGTTAATGCTGTGAACCACGTCGTAGTTCGTATGCACATAAGCGAAATAATCACCCTCGAAAGTGGATACCGCATGGAATCCCCAATTGAAGAAGGAAGCATGGTCACTGCCGAAGGATTGACCTCCGTAGAAAGGGCGTAAATAAGTATAGGTATTTGCCATATTCATCATCACATTTGTGAAAGGCCGATCATGGGGGGCGGAATTGATTTCTACGTCAGGATCGGAATCATCGCTGTGTCCGATCATGTCCGAGTTGATCATCAGCTCCAGGCTGGTCCCTTGGTTATGAAGAAAGCTGGCGAAATAATCGCTACCATAAATCCCTTGTTCCTCCTGAGCAAAATTAACGAACGTCACCGTTACCGGCAAAGGATGATCTGCTATTATCCTGGCCATCTCCAAGGTGGCCGCTGTGCCGGTGCCGTTGTCGTCCGCTCCCGGAGCCCAAACATAAGGATCGCTTCCCGGTCTAAAGAATACAAACGAGTCATAATGCGCACCCACCACTATCACCCGATCGGGTCGGATCGTTCCCGGAACGGTGGCCACCACGTTCCACTGGTGAGAATTATAATTGAAGTGCTGTAACCATACGCTGTCTATTCCGAAACTGACCAGCTTATCATATAGCCAATCCCTCGCTTTCATTATGGAGTCAGAGTAGGAATATCTGGTCTTGAAATTCTGTAATCTCAAATCCCAGGCACAAAGAGAATCAAAAGAGACTAAACTCAGTAAGCTGTCAAGGCTAGTAGAATATTCCATGACCGTTTTAGGCAAGACTACGGGTGGCTCATATTTCAAAGGTACGGGATGGTGATGAATGGCGATGACGCTATATCCGAATTTTCTAAGCTCGGCGGCTCTTTCTTGGGAACTCTTGATCAAATGCCACTTTGGAGCCTGTAAAAGAATTTTGCCGTAAGGTTCCACATTAACCTTAGCCTGCTCTTCCACTGATGACACTAAAAAGTATTTCTCCGACCAGGCATTCTCGTCGATGATATTGTATTTCAAACCAAATCTCTCTAACTGTCCAAGTCTTATCTTATCGAACTCAGCAATGACACAACCATCAAATTTATGATAGGCAACTACCCCTAATGAGTTGGCGCTTGCATAGTCGCGGGGTGTTTTTAAGGTGAGCTTTATTAGAATCGGTTCAGCTAAGGCTTGAGCAAAGCTGAGCATTATGACTACCATCACCATAACTGAGCTACAGATTATTCTTCCTTGATTCATAACCATCTCCTTTTTTGACTAAATATTTGAATTCTATTTGTCTTAATAATAGCTATGATTTAACCATCCCCAAAAGCTATATCTATAGAACTATTTTGATAGTAATTAGAATAATAAACTCAAAAAATATAACGACCTTACTAGGTATTGCAAAAATCACGCCAATTTTTACGAATTGAGATCTCTCCCTCTGATTTTATATTTTATTGAATTACAAGGACTTAATAAATGGTATAGCGGGAGGCAAGGAAGCTAAAATTAAAACCACAAGCAAAAATTCGCCATAAATTGCGATCCAACTGAATAAAAAGGATTGTTTTTTATGTTAACCGTTTATTAGACAATAAGAAAACAGATTCGTCAAAAATTGCTAATGCCAGCATGGCTGTTAAGCTATTAGGGAATGGTGCAAATAGAACAAGGAGAGATAAACTTGAGGGTAGATTGGTAAAAGATTATCTTTCAGCCCCAGATCAAAGAGCGACTATATGTTCTCCGTGATTTAGACTACCAACTAAAGAAATTGCCAGCAACCAGCGGTTGAGATTTTAGATCTTCAGCCACCAGGTTTAATATCTTTTTGAAATTGTCGTTCTTAAGATTCGGTTCGTTCTTAATCAGTTTACTGATCGTTCGTGTTCTTCACCAATGAGAAATGAACAGCAGGTGAAGACACATATTCGTTCATACGAAACACCCAGATTGAGTAGACGCATTGAGAGGCTGTTAGCTTACGCAAATTCACTTTGCAAGCCTTTCTTCTCGAAAAGCATCACCAGAGCTTTCTTTTTTGCGTTAGATTTATGCCAGGTATTTTTGGGGACTAAAAACGCTTCTCCCGGTTTTAAAGTCATAGTCTCTTTATCCAGCTCGATCTCGATTCCTCCAGAGACCACATAGAAAAACTCGTCATACGGATGTCTATGTTTCCTGTAATCCCCCTCAAACAGCCCTAAAAACACATGGAAGTTATCCACATCCACCAGATGAAAAGGGGTGTAAGATATTTTGATCTTCTCCGCTTCTTTAAGGACATTGATTTTGGGCATTCATTCCTCCATTTGGAAATAATTTTTTGCAACCGTCAAGGATGGATTAAAAGGCTTACGCCTTAATTCCTTAAATAGATTTATTCCCGAAAACACAATTTTTAAACAATACGCATTCTCCACATCGGGGATTTGCCGATTTGCAGGTCTTTCTGCCGTGCTCTATCAAATTCAGATGAAATTGGTAGATCAGATTTTGGGGGACAAGCTCCTCCAAAATAACCTCAGCCCCTTTGGCATCTGCCTTTTCTGGAACCAAGCCCAACCTCTTAGACACCCTCAAAACGTGCGTGTCCACCGGCATAACCGGTCTTTTCAAAGAGAAAAGCAAAACACAGGCGATGGTCTTTTCTCCTACACCCTTGAACTTTCTTAAGTATTCTTTGATTTTCTCTGTTCTCCATTTCTTCAGAAAATTAAGGTTCAACGCATGTTTGTCTTCATAAATCAGATTAAGAATGTTCTTAATTCTTCCGGCTTTAACGTCCGCCAGTCCTCCTGACCTGATGGTATCAGCGATTCTTCTGACACTTGCTTTCCTCACTTCGTCCCAGGTTTTAAATTTTGATCTTAAATTGAAATATGCCCGGTGGCTGTTATGATCAGAGGTATTCTGGGAGAGGATGGTGGCGATCAGCTCCGAGAGAGGATCGGAATGAACTCTCCATTTCTTCTTCCTATAGATTTTCTCTAATTTTAGCGAAAGAATCTTAATTCTTTTTTGTGAATCCCTTTTCATTTACTTCTTCATTTATTCCCCTATCACACAAAGGGGAGAGAATCTCTTTCCTCTCCCCTTTGGGGAGAGGACTAAGGTGAGGGGGGTATATGATTTCTCTTGTTTTTTTCCCCTCACCCTATCCCTCTCCCCATGGGGGAGAGGGAATTTTTTAGTTGTATTTTCAAAAATTCGAGTGACTTCAAATCCTTTCCTTTTCCCGCACGATTCACTATTATTCATCCTTTATTCGTTATGGTTTTTTATCCGGTCAATCTGTTTTATCTGTTGGGAATATTATGTCCCCCTCACCCTAACCCTCTCCCCAAAGGGGAGTGGGAATCAGACAAGGTAAGAGAATCATAAAAGCGATTTCAGCGCCGGTATGGCGAAATTGACGGCAAAAGCAAAAGAGATCATATACATTAACCAGTGAACTTCTCTTCCTTTTCCACTTAAAAGTTTGATTAAGGTGAAGGTGATGAAACCGAACCCGATGCCGTTAGTAATCGAATTGGTCAGTGGCATAACCATCATAATCAAGAACGCAGGAAAAGCCTCCTCGAATCTATCAAAGGGGAGTTCTTTTACGATGGAAAGCATTAAAAAACCCACGATGATCAAAGCGGGAGCAGTCGCTTGTTTAGGAACTACTCCAGCAACAGGAGAAAGAAAGATGGCAAAAAGGAAAAGAATTCCCGCAACCACAGTGGTCAAACCCGTTCTTCCGCCGGCAGAGATTCCCGCCGCACTTTCGATGTAGGTGGTAACGGAGCTGGAAGAACATGCCCCCCCTGCCACAGCTGAAAGGGAATCGACCAGAAGGACACGATTGATTCGGGGGAGTCTTCCCTGTTGATCTAGAAATTTCGCTTCGCCACCCAAGCCGATCACGGTCCCTAAAGTGTCAAAGAAATCAGATAACATCACCGAAAAGATCAAAATTACCGCACTTACCACTCCTAATTTGGAGATGGCATAAAAATCAAATCGCCCAAAAGCAGAGAAATCGGGCAAGGATAAAACAGAAGGAGGGAGCTTAGCCGTATCTGGTCCTGCAAAAACGGTAAGTCCGGAAGCATAGTTAATTATGATCGCCAAGACAGTGGACCCAAGAATACCCAGCAAAAGTGCCCCTTTTACTCTAACTTTTAGCAATATAGCGGTCAACAGAACCCCGAAGATGGACACCACTACCGGAAGATTATCGAATTTCCCCAGAGTCACTAAGGTGGCATCGCTTTTCTGCACAAAGCCAGCGTCAACCAACCCGATGAACGCGATGAAAAGTCCGATCCCCACAGAGATAGCTTGTTTCAATGAGAGAGGAATGGAGTTCATCACCGCCTCTCTGAAACCGGTAATAACCAGAATAGTGATTATTAATCCCTCCAAGACAATTACTCCCATAGCTGAAGACCAGGAAAGCCCCATTCCGACGATCATCTGATAAGCCACGACGGCATTTAGCCCCAGTCCCGGAGCGAGGGCAAAAGGATAATTGGTAAACAATCCCATGGCGATGGACATTATCCCCGCGGCGAGACATGTGGCAGTAAGGGTAGCGGATATGGGAAGACCCATACCCTGCCAGTCAGGATTTCCAGCCAGTCCCAAAGTGTTGGGATTGACAAAGATGATATACGACATGGTGAGGAACGTGGTAACCCCCGCCAAAACCTCAGTGCGTACACTGGTGTTTAGCTCATCTAATTTAAAATAGGTTTTGAGCATAAAATCCTCTCTTTTGAAAACTCCCTCAAGGAAAGAGACAACATGCTATGGTAAATTTCCCATATCTTTTTATCGAATTAGTATGTTTTCTTAGCATCTTCTGAAATGCTCAATATGTTGACACCAGCTAACTTGACCTACACCAACGAGTTATTTATTTTCATGCCTTCCATTCAAAAAATCTTCACTTAGGCAAAGGATTTGCAATTACCACAGTTGGGTAAATAGAATTTTTGAGGAAGGGGGCGAAAGTGAAAGTAAAATTCACTCTAAACATGGAAAATCTTACCGTGGCCTCACGCAAGTCAACTCTGGGTGAGGAGCAGATCGACCGTCTAGTTATCTCCTGGATAAGCGACGTCACCGAAGACGAGGTTTTATCCACGTCTGGAAAATGGATCAGCACCAAGGATTTTCTTACTCAAAGGATAACTGACCTTAAAAAAGTGGGTGAATCAAGCTTAACTATCGAACCGGTGGAGGAGATGACGGTTGAGTAAATTCAAGATTCAAGATTTAAAAGTTTAAGGGTTCAAGGGTTCTCCCGCCGGAGACGGGATCCGCCTCTGGCGGAAAAGGTTCAATAAAAGATGCTAAATACAATTCTTGAAGTTTTTTCTGTGCCAATTCAGTGGTTCAAAGCATTGAATTCAATTGTTTATGCTCATCTGGGTTTTTGGGGTCAGATCGCCTTTGACGTCCTCCTCATTTACTCCCTTTTCCTAATAGCATTCAAGGTTACCAAGGTGATCTTCAATTGCGTTTTTTATGTAGCAATCCCCTCCTTAGTTTTATCTTTTGCCTCTTCCTTTGTTCTTCCTTTTGGTTTTACATCTATCCTGCCGGTCTGCGTAGCGCTTTTCGTTGTAATCAATATCTTCAGATCGTGAAAACGATCCCAAGTTAAGTCAAAATCAGTTATTTTGTCAACAGAAAAATCTGCGTGTTATCATAGACTATTTACCTCACCCCCTATATCCTCTTCTCCCCCGCCTTGGCGGGATTTTCAACTTGCTAAGGAGAGGGGGTTCATCCTGCCCTTCGGTCCTGCCTCGCACTGAGTGCGCTCGGCACGAAGTGAGACCTCAGGGTCGAAGGAAAGGGATTTCCCTCGATCCTGAGATCTTCGGGATCGAAGGACACCCTGAAGGGGACTAAAGGGGGAAAGGTCTTGGCTTGTTTGTTCTCACTCGTTCGTAAATAAAAAGATTTTGTCTGGTGAGGATGAAATGATTATATTCCTTATAACGAATGCTGGATGACGAATAACGCATGACGGATAATTTTAAACATTATGAAAAATAAAAAAATTTCTTTTACTGACTTGATTAGATTGATGTCCAAGCTCAGATCCAAAGATGGCTGTCCCTGGGATCGTGAGCAGACACATAAGTCGCTTCTTCCTTACTTGATTGAGGAAGCATATGAAGTTCTGGATACAATTGAGATAGGAGATGACGAGAAACTAAAAGAGGAATTGGGAGATTTGCTTCTGCAGATAGTCTTTCATGCCCAGATAGCTGAAGAGAGAGGTAAGTTTGACATATATGAAGTGATAGAACATCTGAACAATAAACTTGAGGTAAGGCATCCGCATGTATTCGGAAAGAAAAAAGCATCGTCGTCCGAAGAAGTATTGAAAAATTGGGAGCACATAAAGCTTAGTACCGGAAGGGGTAAGAATACATCAATGCTCGCTGGCGTGCCACGTCATTTACCGGCTTTACTTAAAGCCTATCGAGTGCAGGAGAAGGTAGCCAGAGTCGATTTCGACTGGAAGAATCCAGAAGAAGTCTTTTTGAAAATAGAAGAGGAAATACGTGAGCTAAAACAAGCATACGGTAAAAAGCAGATAAAGCAGAGGGAAATTGAAGATGAGATGGGAGATATACTCTTCTCCTGGGTGAATCTCTGTCGCCATTTGAAGATCAATCCTGAATTTGCATTGAGAAAAACCATCGACAAGTTTGTAAGGAGATTCAGCTACATTGAAAAGGAGCTAAAAAGAAAAAAGATTCCTTTAAAAGAAGCCGGACTTCCTCTTCTGGATTCTTTGTGGGAGGAGGCGAAAAGGTCAAAGCGGTCAACGGATTAAGCGGACTTGTAGTGAGCGAAGTGAATCTATTAAACGGATGACTTAAGCTAGACAAGAAATATTTTATCAAAGATTGTCGAGCAGGCTTCGCCATGCTCGACCTACCATACTTAAGAGGTAACAAATATGAAAAAGTTAAACTTGGTAGTTTTATGCTCCGGTGGGGGCACCAATCTCCAAGCTATAATAGACAACATCGAAGCGGGAAAGCTGAATGCACAGATCAAAGCAGTGATAAGCAACAATAGCAAAGCGGGAGCTTTGGAGCGTGCCCGGAACCATAATATTCCAGCCATTCATCTGAGTCATAAGCAATTTGCCATTCCAGAGGAGTTTGATGAAAAACTGCTTTCCATTCTAAAAGAGAATGAAACCGATTTTGTGGTTCTGGCAGGTTATATGAAGATGCTTTCGCCAACTGTAATCAGAGCATATAGAAACAGGATATTAAACATTCATCCCGCACTTCTTCCTTCTTTCGGAGGAAATGGTATGTATGGGATTCACGTGCACGAGGCGGTGATAAATTCAGGAGTGAAGGTTACCGGTGTAACTGTGCATATCGTGGATGAGGTTTACGATCATGGTGCCATCGTGATACAAAAAACCGTGCCGGTCTTGGATGACGATACTCCCGAGAGTTTAGCAGAAAGGGTTTTGAAAGTGGAGCACGAGGCTTATTCAGAAGCACTCCAGCTTTTTGCTGAAGATAAAATCGAGATAAGAGATAACCGATCTTTCATAAGAAGCGCGTAGCCAAGGCTTTATGCCTTGGCCTTGGCAAGCCGTGAAGGCTTGCCTACGCGAGCTGTGTCCTCTGTTGGTAACGGACACCCTGTCCGTTCACGATGAATCCTTCGGGGCAAGCCCTCAGGACAAGTCCGTTCAGGATGAATCCGTTACCATTAACGTCACGGGCGAGGGCGTCCGTGACGAACTGGAGAAAATCATACATACGCATCTCCCTCAAGGGAGAGGGAAGAGTATCAACCATGTCCACAGAAAAAGAAAGCGCCCATTACTTCAAATATCTTCTTTACCTCGTCTTGGGTACAACTCTGTTCCGTTTGATCTATATCAATATTCCAAATTTAGCTCCCCAGGAAGCTTATTATTGGAATTATTCTCATCATCTGGCTTTGAGTTATTTTGACCACCCACCAATACTGGCTTGGTTGATTTACATTTTCACGTATCTGGGAGGGCAGAGTGAGTTTTTCGTCCGGATTGCGTGTGTGTTAATCTCGGCTGGATTGACTTATCTGACTTATCTAATTGGCAAGTTGCTTTTTGATCCTAAAGTTGGCTTTTACTCGGCTCTACTTTTGAATAGCATATTAATCTTCACCTTAGGTGCAATCATCGCCACTCCGGATACACCAATGATTTTTTTCTGGGTTCTCTCTTTTTATTTGTTCTTGAAACTGATTTTGACCCAAAAGAAAAAGTGGTGGTATCTTTTGGGAATAAGCACAGGCTTGGCTTTACTTTCAAAATATACGGCAATCTTCATCCTCGTCTCAGCTTTTCTATATCTTCTTTTTTCCCAACAAAATCGAAAGTGGCTTGTGACCAAAGAGCCTTATTTAGCCTTGGTTTTGGCAATCTTAGTTTTTTCTCCGGTAATAATCTGGAATGCTCAAAATAACTGGGCGTCATTTCTTTTTCAATCTTCGCGTCGGGCGGGAGAACTGGGTTCCTTTTCATCCCGGCATTTCTTCGGCTATTGGGGATCACAATTGGGGATGGTCTCTCCTTTGATTTATATTTGTTTGATTTATGCAGTTATAAAAAGTGGAATAATTGGATTTAGAAGAAAAATGATGTCAACGCTATCCCCTCACCCTAGCCCTCTCCCCAAAGGGGAGAGGGAATTCCCCCCTAACCCTCCTATGGATTCCACTATGTTCAATCCTAAGGATTTCACTTCGTTCAATCTCCCCAGAGGGGAGAGGGAGTTTGCGGAGAATGAGAAATTTCTTCTCTGTTTTTGTTGGTCTTTTCCCATAATTTTGTTCTTCAGTCTGCTGTCAGCTGAATATTGGGTTAAGATAAATTGGGTAAGTGCCGGATATTTCTCCTCTTCCATCGCTGGTGTATCGCTGCTTTTTAAATTTTTGGAAAAAGGGAAAAGGTGGATCAAAACTTTTGGAATTTGCGGGATAATTGTTAGCTTGCTTTTTGTCGCAGTTGCTCATATCTTACCTATAATTAAATTCGTTCCGGTATCACCTTCGCTGGACACCATAACCGGATGGAGAGAATTAACAGAAAGAGTGGAAAAAGAAAAGAGCACGATGCGGGAAGGGACGATAGTGATCGGCTATGGCTACAAAGTACCCAGTGAGATAGCGTTTTATACTCAATGTGAAACATATTCTAACAACATCGTAGGTGAAAATGGATTGCAATTCGATTTCTGGTCGAAGCCAAATGATTTCATAGGAAAAGATGCCATTTTCATTTACGACCAACGGGAAAAATATAAAGACCCGGAGAGATTGAAAAACTTTTTTACATCTGTTGAAGAGTTAGAGTCGTTGAAAATTTATCGAGGTGGAAGGGTGTTGACTACATTTCATATTTTCAAATGTTGTGAGTATAGAGGTCAAAAGAGTAACTCAGAATTTCTTAAATGATGCGAAATTACCATAGTCCCAAAAGGTGAAAGATTTCGTATATTGCACACCTGTTGAAATTATTGAGCAGGTTCCGCTAGACACAACATATAAGACTAAAAGGAGAGAAAATGAAAGAGTATAACTATACTATTATCTTAGAAAAGGAAGAGGATGGAGGTTACCACGCCTTCTGCCCTGCTCTCCCCGGATGCCACACTCAAGGTGATACCTATGAAGAAGCAATGGAAAACATAAAGGACGCTATTAGATTATATATTGAAAGCTTAAAGGCTCACAAAGAAGCTATTCCCAAGGAAGATATTACCATTAAACCATTAAAGGTAGTAGTGTGAATCCGAAACTGCCACAGGTTAAATCAAAAGAATTAATTAGAATCGCTTTGAAGTTGGGATTTGAGTTTGACCGACAATCAGGAAGCCATGCCATTTACTATAGAAAGTCCGATAAGCGACGTATGGTTGTGCCAACCCATTCAGGCAAGGACCTGAAACCCAAAACGTTATTTGGGATAATCAAAGATATGGGTTTAAAAGTGGAAGAATTTGGTGGATTGCTATGAATTCCGAAAAAATCGAGGTAAAATGGAAGAGGTTGTTTTAGAAACTCATATTAAAGAATATCCTTTGTTTGCTAAAGGTAAGGTGCGGGATGTTTATGATCTGGATGATAAGCTTTTGATCGTTGCTACAGATAGAATCTCTGCTTTCGACGTGGTGCTCCCCAGTGGGATTCCCGGAAAAGGGAAAATATTAACTCAGATGTCTCTGTTTTGGTTTGATCTGGTCAAGAACGTAGCGGAAAGTCATCTTATCACGTCCGAGGTGGATAAATATCCGGATAATCTGAAAAAATATCGGGACATTCTGGAGAAAAGATCAATGCTGGTCAAGAAAGCGAAGCGTATTGACATCGAATGTGTAGTCAGAGGTTACATCGCTGGTTCTCTGTGGAAAGAATATAGAGAACAAACCTTCTTAGGGAAATCAGATACCATAGAATTATGTGGTATTCAACTTCCTTCTCATTTGGTTGAATCCCAGAGATTACCTTATCCCATCTTCACTCCCACCACCAAAGCAGAAGAGGGACACGACCTGAGTCTTACCTGGGAGGAGGTGAAGGAGATGGTTGGGGAGAAGCTGGCTTTGGACTTGAGGAGCAAGAGCATTCAGGTTTATAAAAAAGCGGCAGACTATGCGGAGAGACGGGGAATGATCGTCGCCGACACCAAATTCGAGTTCGGAATGCTGGATGGGAAGCTGATTTTAATCGACGAGATATTTTCCTCTGATTCATCTCGATTCTGGGACAAGAAAAACTATAAAAAAGGGCAACCTCAGGAGAGCTTTGACAAACAATACGTGCGGGATTATTTAGAATCCATCCACTGGGACAAAAAACCACCTGCGCCCGCTCTTCCGGAAGAGGTAGTTATGAAGACGTTAGAAAAATATCAACAAGCTTATCAGAAATTGGTGAAATAGAACTCACCCCCTGTTTCTCCCTCTTTATTTAGAGGGTGTGTCAAAATGAGGTTTTGACTTTGTAGCCGTCCATATGGACGTGAGTTGTTGGAATTAAACAAGTGATTTTCGTCCATATGGACGGCTACAAAAAAACTGAATTGTGACATAATCTGTTATAGAGAGAGGGACAAAGGGGGTGAGTAAGGAGATTGTTTATGGCAAAAAAAGAATTTGATCGGATAAAAATCCGTAGAGCATTATTAAGTGTATCAGACAAAACAAATCTTATAGAACTGGCGAAAGTTTTGTCCAAATTGGGAGTGGAGATCATCTCCACAGGTGGCACACAGGCAGAGTTAAAGAAGGCGAAGATAAAATCGGTATCCATCTCTTCCTTCACCGGTTTCCCGGAAATTTTAGGAGGGAGGGTGAAAACCCTTCACCCCAAAGTCTTTGGAGGCATCTTGGCAAAAAGAGAGGACAAAAAGCAAGAAAAAGAGGTGATGGAGCAGGATATAAAATATATAGATCTGGTGGTGGTAAACCTCTATCCTTTTGGTCGGGTGATCAGCCAAAAGGAGGTTAAAATAGAAGATGCGATTGAGAATATCGACATCGGTGGTCCCAGCATGTTGAGAGCATCTGCAAAAAACTATCACTCCGTAGCAGTAGTAGTGAATCCACAAAGATATAAAGACATCATTTCCGAATTGGAAGCACATGATGGTTCTCTTGGTTTAGATACTCGTTTTAAACTGGCAAAAGAGGTTTTTCAACATACTGCTTATTATGACAGCATGATAGCAAACTATTTCAATGAGCTTTTTAAGAAAGAAGAAGACGTGTTTCCCCAATTCTTAACTTTCGGTTGGGAAAAGATAGAGAGTTTACGATATGGCGAGAATCCTCATCAAAAAGCCGCATTCTACAGAGATCCCTCTTTTAGGGGTTCAAGCATTGCCAGATGTCAGATACTTTCGGGCAAGGAACTTTCCTATAATAATATCAACGATCTGGATGCTGCCTTAGCCATGATCGAAGACATACCAGAAAAACCTTTTGCAGTTTTGCTTAAACATAGTAATCCATGTGGTGCAGCCTGTGCAGACACTCTGGATAAAGCTTATGAAGACGCACTCGCCTGTGATCCAGTCTCCGCTTTCGGATGTATCATTGGACTGAATCGAATGGTAGATATGGCTACTGCGCAGAAGATTCATGATACTTTCTTTGTGGAATGCGTGCTTGCTCCCGGATACGAAAAAGAGTCACTTGAGCTTTTGAAAACGAAAAAAAACAGAAGATTTTTAGCTTGTCCAGATCTGTTGGAGCCAAAGAAAATCAGGGTTAATGAAGTCAAGGTAATAAAGGGTGGAGCTTTAGTGCAAACCCCGGATGATCATCAAATAAAAGAAAGTGATCTGAAAGTGATGACAGAAATCGCTCCCACGCCTGAACAAATAAAATCACTTCTTTTCGCTTGGAGAATGGTCAAACACGTCAAATCTAATGCTATACTTTTGGCACAGGGTGAGAAAACCGTGGGGATCGGAGCAGGGCAGATGAGCCGGGTGGATTCTTCAATCATCGCTGCCCTGAAAGCAGGGGATAGAGCCAAGGACGCGGTCTTAGCTTCGGATGCCTTCTTCCCCATGCGGGATGGTGTCGATGCTGCCGCAAAGGCGGGGGTCGTCGCCATCATTCAACCGGGCGGATCAAAAGGTGATCCGGAGGTTATCAAAGCCGCTAACGAACACAAAATAACCATGGTTTTCACCGGCATAAGACATTTCAGGCATGGATGAAAAATATTGCTCATACTATTAATCTAGTTATATTTAATTAAATTCAAAGGTTCAAGAGTTTAAAAGCTCAATAAGTTCGGTGTTTGAATGGTAGGGGTGGAGCTTTAGCTCCACCCTCCGGCGGGCGAATCTGAAGATTCACCCCTACAACAAGATAACCATAAATCTACAGTGGAGGTCGGAATGAAGAAAATCGCTATGGTTTTTGTTTTGATGTTTGCTTCAGTCACAAGTTATGGTCAGTCTGGCTGGTTCTGGCAGAACCCTCTGCCCCAGGGAAATCCCCTTCGTAGCGTTTGTTTCACAGATGCAAATACCGGCTGGACAGTGGGAGATGCAGGCACGATTTTACATACCACTGATGGAGGAGGTACTTGGACTCCTCAGACTTCAGGAGCTTTGGAAGACCTCTATGACGTGTGTTTTGTAAATGCCAACACTGGATGGGCAGTAAGCAGTAATGGCACAATCTTACACACCACAGATGGTGGCGATAACTGGAGCATACAGAGTTCCGAAGCATTCAATGGGCTGGGAGGTTTGTATTTCAAGGATGACACCACCGGATGGGCGGTTGGACTCAGCATTGCTCACACCACCGATGGAGGAGAGAACTGGACAGATCAGACTCCGGCATTCGACATCGAGCTTTATGGTGTTTATTTCACAGATGAAAACACTGGATGGGCAGTAGGAATTATGGGACAGATGTTGCATACTACAGACGGAGGGAACAACTGGGACTCGATAAGCTCGGTAACTTCAAATGATCTTGAGCGAGTATTTTTTACCAATGCCAATAACGGCTGGATAGTGGGATGGGATGGCATAATTTTACACACCACCAATGGAGGAACCAACTGGGATGTTCCACTCCCCTTAACCACCCAATATCTTTTTGATGTCTTTTTCGAAGATGTCAATACCGGCTGGATAATAGGGACTGCGGGCACAATCTTACGCACTACCGATGGAGGAAGCAGTTGGGATACTCTTACATCTGGAATTACCTTAGACCTTTATGGTGTTCATTACTTAGATGCAAATAATGGTTGGATAGTCGGCGATGGAGGCATCATCATAAACACTACCAATGGTGGAGATGACTGGAATTCCCAAATTTTAGGCACCACCGAGACCATAAATGATGTCTGTTTTACAGATGCTGATATCGGCTGGGCAGTAGGGTATAACGGCACAATCTTACATACCACCGATGGGGGAGACAGTTGGAGCTCGCAGACTTCGAATACAACATCTCTATTGAATGGCGTCCACTTTATCGGAGCAGATACTGGTTGGTGCGTTGGATTGGGCGGAAAGATATTACACACAACTAATGGAGGAAACAATTGGAATTCCCAAGCTTCTGGCACGACCCGTTACCTTACCAGTGTTTATTTTGTTGACGTTAATCATGGTTGGGCTGTAGGATCGGCTGGTAAAACCTTACTTACTACCGATGGCGGAACCAGCTGGGATTCTGTAGGTTCCATCACCCCCTCTCAGCTCCAGAGTGTCTACTTCTCAGATGGTAATAATGGCTGGACTGTGGGGTACAATGGTAAGATACTGCATACCACCAATGGCGGAAATAACTGGGATTCAGTAAGCTCTGGGATTACCACCGGCTTATATGGTGTTTACTTTGCAGACGTGAATAACGGTTGGATAGTAGGACAATCTGGCAAAATCCTGCACACCACCAACGGGGGTAACAACTGGAATCTACTGACTTCGCCAGGCTTGGAATGGTTTTCTGGCGTCCATTTTGTTGGTTCTGATAATGGCTGGATAGTTGGACAGAATAGGCAGATTTGGCATACTACCAACAGTGGCAACAATTGGATTCCGCAAACCTCGGGTACTCACAATAATTTTAATAGTGTTTGGTTTAGTGATGTCAATAATGGCTGGGTAGTGGGACAAAATGGCACGATCTTACATACCACAACGGGTGGTTTCAGTGCGGTGGAGGAAGATGACAACGAGTCTGGTGCCTTGCCCAAGGGTTTCAGTTTGGGGCAGAACTATCCCAATCCCTTTAACCCGACCACCACAATTAAGTTCAAGGTTCAAGGTTCAAAGTTCAAGGTTCCCATCCACACCACCCTAAAAATCTTTAACATTCTGGGACAAAAGGTGAGGACTCTGGTGGATGAGCTGAAAGCTACCGGAGAATATGAAGTGGTCTGGGATGGAAAATCCGATAATGGTCAAGAAGTGTCAAGCGGAATCTATTTTTATCAGTTAAAGACTAAAGATTTCAACGAAACCAAGAAGATGTTACTGTTGAAATAGCGGAAGACCTCACCCCCTGTATCCCCCTCTCCTTGTCAAGGAGAGGGAGACTAAGGGGGAGAGGTTATTTAACCAGAAGTTCTTTTGGATGCAACACCGCAGAAGCAAGCTTCTGCACTCCGAAATGTTCTTTAACATAACAAATTCCTTAATAAAATATGTTAAAAGAAAAAAAGATTATCATGGGAATAACCGGCGGGATTGCCGCATACAAAGCCTGCGAGATAGTTCGCCGGTTGAAAAAATTGGGGGCACAGGTCATTGTGGTGATGACCGAAAACGCACAAAAATTCATTACCCCTTTGACATTGGAAATCCTTTCCGAAAACGAAGTGGTCACCGAGACGTTCCCGGAAAAAAGAATGGTGGGGGTAAGGCATGTAAAATTAGCTCAATGGGCGGATTTAATCCTTATCGCTCCAGCCACCGCCAACATAATCGGAAAAATCAGAGCGGGAATTGCAGATGACATACTTACCACTATAGTTATCTCCGCCAAGTCTAAAGTTTTAATCGCTCCCGCTATGAACGTAAACATGTATGAAAATCCCATCTTCCAGGAGAACATGGGTTATTTGAGAAAACTCGGATATGAGTTCATGGAACCGGAGACTGGCGCTTTAGCCTGTGGAACGGGTAAAGGAAGATTACCAGAACCAGAGACTATTGTGAATGAAGTAGTCAAACTTCTAACGGGAAAGAAGGATTTAGAGGGAAAGTCTGTCTTGGTCACTGCCGGCAGAACGGAGGAACCCTTAGATCCAGTTAGATATATATCCAACCGTTCCAGCGGAAAGATGGGATATGCCATAGCGGAGGTCGCCCAAAGAAGAGGAGCAAAAGTTACACTGATAAGCGGTCCATCAAATTTGACTGCACCTGTGGGGATTAACTTCATCCCAGTGCAAAAAGCTGAGGAGATGTATTCAGCAGTTAAATCGCATTTCGGCAAAGCAGATGTTTTGATTATGTCAGCGGCGGTATCCGATTTTGTTCCGAGTATAATCTCTCCAGACAAGATTAAAAGAAAAGATCAAGAGATGGTAATAAAACTTAAACCCAGCATGGACATTTTGAAAGAGATGGGAAAAAGAAAGAAAGAAAAGATTCTAGTGGGATTTTCTCTCGAAACAGAGAACGAAATTAAAAACTCAAAAAGAAAATTAGTGGAGAAAAACTTAGATCTGATCGTGGTCAACAATCCCAACGTTCCTGGCGCTGGTTTTGAAGTGGATACCAATCAGGTTATTTTGATTGATAAAAAAGGAAAGGTAGAAAGGCTTCCTCTGCTTTCTAAAAAAGAGGCGGCGGAGAGGGTGTTGGATAAAGTCAGCCATCTAACCAAGAAGAAATAGAAGATGCTTTTTGTGTAAAAAGATATCCTATCAAATCGGGACCAGGTTGGTTTAATGATTAACACCAGGGTAAAAGTCTCCTCACGCAACAGCGAGAAACCTATAACTACAGGAGGAAACGATGAGAACACTTATTCTTATCGGCATAATGCTGTCGGTGGTAGCGGCATGGGCCATTGATGGATCGACGCCCAAGCAGGAGGGGATTGCTTTCTCCGCTGATCGCCATACCGCGGGAAGTAGTGACACAAACATAGCGAAAGAAACACTGCTTTTACCTGCAGACAACCTCAAAGGGAGAAGCGCACAAGATTTTTTGATGCTTGACGGTCGGTTTGACATTAAAACCATTCAGGCGTCTGGGTACCAGGGACCGCTTGATTTGAAGGGATTTCAGGTAGGAACTGATCCTCACACCGGCGAGCTGGTTTTATCACCAGTTACAAATGCCAAAATATACAGCCACCCCGACGACTCATTCTGGACCGATAGGTTTTCGTGTCTGCTCGGCTCAAATGCAAGGTGTTGTGCTCTCTACCTGTACGACGGTAAACTGATCGCTGGGGGTGACCTCTGGGTAGCGGGCTGCACGCTAGCGACAAGTATTGCTTCGTGGGACGGCATTTCCTGGTCCCCCCTGGGTCTCGGGATAGTGGATGGTTGGGTAACTGCTCTCGCGGTTTATAAGAACAAGCTAATTGTGGGGGGAGCGTTTAATACCGCCGGGGAAGTAAGTGCTAATTGTATTGCCTCCTGGAACGGTTCCTCCTGGTCCCCCCTGGGATCGGGTTTGAATGCCCAGGTTTTTGCCCTAGAGGTCTATGACAATAAGCTAATTGTGGGAGGAACCTTCACTACCGCAGGGGGTGTTAATGCTAATTACATCGCTTCCTGGAACGATACGTCCTGGGATACCTTGGGATCGGGAATGGGAATAGATTACTCTTATGGTGTTTATGCCTTGGAGATTTATGACAATAAGCTGATCGCAGGAGGAAGTTATACCATCGCCAGCGGAGTGAACGCCAATAATATAGCTTCCTGGGACGGTTCCTCCTGGGATAGCTTGGGGTCAGGGATGAATTCGCCTGTTTTTGCCTTGATGGTTCATGACAACAAGCTGGTTGCGGGTGGAGAGTTTACCACTGCTGGGGGCGGGAGCGCCAATTGTATCGCTACTTGGAATGGTTCCTACTGGGATACGTTGGGTTCCGGAATTGGAGGGGGATACTTCAGTCGTGTCTATAGCTTGGCGGTTTATGACAACAAGCTGATGGCGGGTGGAAATTTTACCACCGCTGGAGGAGTGAGTGCCAAGCGTATTGCCTCCTGGAATGGTTCATCCTGGGACTCGTTGGGATCGGGGATAGGGGGAGGCTATCCCGAAGTCCTCGCTCTGGTGGTATATAACAATAAGCTGATTGCGGGTGGAGATTTTACCACTGCTGGGAACGCAAGTGCTAATTACATCGCCTCCTGGGACGGTTCATCTTGGTCCTCGTTGGGTTTGGGGGTGAATGACTCTGTCTTCGCTCTAGCGGTCTATGATAACAAGTTGATTACTGGTGGAGTGTTTACCTATGCTGTGGGAGTAAGCGCTAATCGTATTGCCTCTTGGGATGGCTCCTCTTGGTCCCCGTTGGGATCGGGGATGAATAACCGGGTCTCTGCCTTGACGGTTTATAACAACAAGCTGATTGCGGGTGGAAATTTTACCACCGCTGGGGGTGTGAGTACCAAGCGTATTGCCTCCTGGAACGGTTCCTTCTGGGACAGCTTGGGGTCGGGGATGAATGACGTTGTTTATGCCCTGGCAGTCTATGACAACAAGCTAATTGCCGGCGGATATTTTACCAGCGCTGGGGGCGTTGGTGCTAATTATGTCGCCTCATGGAACGGTTCCTCCTGGTCTGCCTTGGGCACGGGAATGAATCACAGAGTTCTTGCTCTGATAGTCTATGACAACAAACTCATTGCCGGGGGAGAGTTTACCACTGCCGGCGGTATGAATGCCAAACGTATTGCCTCCTGGGACGGTTCCGCCTGGGTCAGCTTGGGATCGGGGATGAATAACGATGTCTATGCCCTGGCGGTCTATGACTATGAACTAATTGCCGGAGGTGCGTTTGACAGCGCCGGGGGGGTGGGTGCTGATCGTATTGCCTCCTGGGACGGTTCTTCCTGGGATACCTTGAGATCGATGGATGATTACTCTCAAGGTGTCTATGCCTTGGCGGTTTATGACAACAAGCTGATTGTGGGAGGAGATTTCACTACCGGGGACTGGTGGAGTGATATTGTCTCCTGGGACGGTTCCTCCTGGTCCTCCCTTGGGTCGGGGGTGTGGGGCAATGTCTGTGCTCTGGCGGTTCATGACAACAAGCTGATTGTGGGGGGAGGGTTTATCATGGCCGGGGAAAAGGTTTCGGCATATATTGCCCAATGGACAAAACTGGGTTCTGGGGATGTGGGTGATGGTGATAACGAATGGACATTACCCCAAGATTTCAACCTCAAGCAAAACTATCCCAACCCCTTCAATCCAACGACGACGATTGAGTATAGCCTTCCTAAGCGAGGACATGTCAAAATCGAAATATTCAATCTTTTAGGTCAAAAGGTGCGGAATCTGGTTGACGAGTATAAGTCAACCGGGACATATTACATAACCTGGGACGGCACAGGCACGGATGGCATTCCGTTGGCAACCGGCATCTACTTCTGTCGTCTCCGTGCTGGAGATCATGTGCAGACTAAGAAGATGGTCTTGATAAAGTAAATGCTCACAAGGAATCTCCGCCCGACACCCTTCGACTATACTCAGGGTAAACAAAGGTCGGGCGCTACTGTAGCGTCTGACGTTTCTGTCGGACATTCAAGGACTAACGCCACTAAAGTGGCTGGGAACTATCAATGGTGTGGGAACTACTTCCAGATGGCGCTTAAATTGATCCCTTTTCAGAACATCTATGAAAGAAAGAAAAAACGAATACGAAAAAATGCTCGAAGCTTTTGTGCTGACTAAGAATTTTATTCAACAACAAATAGATTTAGGATTTGAGGAAGTTTATACTACAGTGAAGACAAAAAAATCAACGGCAAAAAAAGAAGATCGCTTTGTCACGAGCAGTTTAGACGATTTTTGTCAAAAGATAAAGAACTGCAAGAAATGCCACCTGGGTTACACCCGCACCAACTTTGTATTTGGAGTAGGAAATCCTGAAGCTAAGCTTATGTTTATAGGAGAAGCTCCCGGGCGAGAAGAGGATCTGCAGGGTGAGCCGTTTGTGGGAGCTGCAGGTCAGCTTTTAGACCGGATGCTTGCCGCCATCCATTTCAAAAGAGAAGAGGTCTTTATCGCTAACATGTTGAAATGTCGTCCACCGGAGAATCGTGATCCTCAGCCCGATGAGATCGAAACCTGCAAGCCGTATCTTCTTAAGCAGATCAAAATAATTCAGCCCAAGATCATCTGTGCCTTAGGTCGAATCTCTGCGCAAGCACTTCTGCAAACCAAAAGCCCTCTAAATCAGCTACGCGGGAAATTTCATGACTTCAACGGTATAAAATTTCTGGTGACCTATCATCCCGCAGCGCTTCTGAGATACCAGACTTATAAAAAATTTGCATGGGAAGATTTGCAATTTTTAAAAAAGGAATATGATAAATTAGTTGTTTAACCTCACTCCCATCCTACGGATCTTCGATCTCCCCCGCTCCTTAAATAAGGAGAGGGGTTCACCCTGCCCTTCGGTCCTGAGACCTCAGGGTCGAAGGAAAGGGATTCACCCTGAAGGGGACAAAAGGGAAGAGGTAAAGATTTTGGAGTCGTCCATATGGACGCAAATCGCAGACTAAAGTCTGCGGCTACAAAACCTCACCCCCCTGTTCCCTCCTCTTTTTAAACAAGGAGAGGGGGACAAAGGGGAAGAGGTAGAAACAGGAGTAGCAACCATGGCAGAGCGTAAGAGTTCTTCACCAACAGAAAGAGTTCCACCGCAAGCAACCGAAGTAGAGCAAGCGGTTTTAGGAGCCATGCTTCTGGATAAGGAAGCTATCGGAAAAGCGCTGGAGATAATTGACAGAGATAACTTTTATCGAGACGACCATAAGAAGATATTTTCCGTAGTAGTAGATTTATATGACAAGAACCAACCTGTGGACATAATAACCGTCTCAGAGGAGTTGACCCGACGTAAAGAGTTGGAGGAGATGGGGGGGAGAATGTTTCTTCTCGAATTGACCGAAAAGATTGCTACGACGGCTAATATCGAATATCATTGCAACATCGTTTTAGAAAAATCCACCTTAAGGAAGTTGATCGATACCAGCACCCAGATAGTTTCCCAGTGTTATGATTCTGCTCAGGATGTGGATGATCTATTAGATCGGGCAGAGCAGGGGATTTTCTCTATTTCAGAGAAGAGGATAAAGGAGGGTTTCATACCGCTGGGCGATCTTCTTCCTCACACCTTCGAGGCAATAGAAGAATATCAGAAAAAAGGAGGGATGATTACCGGCATCCCCACCAGTTTCACTGAGCTGGATACTTTGACCGGCGGTCTTCAGAAATCTGACTTGGTGGTGGTGGCAAGCCGTCCCTCTATGGGTAAAACCGCTTTTTGTCTTTCCATGGCGGAGCATATGGCCATCGAGGATAAAATACCAGTGGGCATCTTCAGCTTGGAGATGGCGAAAAGTCAACTGGCTCAAAGGATGCTCTGCAGTCGAGCGCGATTTTCCACCTACAAAATGAGAACCGGCAAGATCAGCGATCATGAATATAGTAACTTAGCGGTAGCAGTTGGTCCTTTAGCCGAAGCCAAGATATTTATTGATGATACCCCTAATCTGGGGATTCTGCAGATGCGAGCTAAAGCGCGCCGGCTCAAAGCTCAATATGACGTGGGGGTGATAATCGTCGATTACCTTCAGCTGATGCAGGGACCACGAAACACTGAATCCAGACAACAGGAGATATCCATGATATCCCGCTCTCTGAAAGGATTAGCCAAGGAGCTGGAGATCCCGGTGGTAGCCGTTTCTCAGCTTTCCCGAAAGGTGGAGGATAGAGGTGGAGATAAAAGACCCATGCTGGCTGACTTAAGAGAGTCCGGAGCCATCGAGCAGGATGCAGACGTGGTGATCTTTGTTTATCGTCCGGAATTTTACGGGATAGAGAAATTCCGAGACGGAGCGCTTACCCAAGGCGTGGCAGAGATTATCGTCAGCAAACATCGGAATGGACCAACCGGCGATCTGCGCTTGACTTTCATAAAAGATTATGCCAGATTCGAGAACATGGAATTAGTCCATAGGGATGTTCCGTTCTGAGAAAGTTTCCAGTGTCCAGTGTTCAGTTGCCGGTAATAGAAAGGGACAAGGGTCAAGGGACAGAAATCAAGAAGAGAAAGAAGATGTAAAAAGGAAGACCAAAAACCTCACCCCCTAATCCCCCTCTCCACACATGAGGGTGTGTCACAATTGTGTTTTGACTTTGTAGCTTCAATCTTTAGATTGCGTAAGCTGTTGGAATTCAATAAGCGGTTTTCGCAAACTAAAGTCTGCGGATACAAAAAACCGAATTGTGACACAGTCTCACATGTGGAGAGGGGGAGAGATGATTTTGAATTTTGCTTTTTGCATTTTGAATTTCCAACATCTTGAAGCAAAAATGAGAAGAATATCCTTTTTTCATACTCCAGAAAATGTGCTCAGTTTTATCGGACGAAAGACCATCACCTTTTTTGAGGATTTGGGTGGTCTGGCAATTTTGGTTAAAGACATTTTCTGGGGCTTGCCCAAAGCGTTTACCAGATTTCATTTAACGGTTGAACAGATGCTGATGATAGGAGTGAACTCTCTTCCTCTGGTGGCATTGGTTTCGATCTTCACCGGAGCGGTGACCGCAGTTCAAGCAGTGTATCAGATTTCAGACTACGTTCCTACGAGATATTTGGGCACCGCAGTGGGCAAAGCCGTGCTGATCGAGCTGGCTCCGGTGCTCACCGCTTTAGTGGTGGCAGGAAGGGTGGGAGCGGGAATTGCCGCGGAACTGGGAACCATGAAAGTGACCGAGCAGATCGATGCTCTTCAAACCTTAGCTTTAGATCCGGTTGAATATCTGGTGGTGCCCAGAGTTGTAGCTGGCTTGGTGATGTTGCCAGTTTTAACTATTTTCTCTGATGCCATCGCCTTAGCTGGAGGAATGGGGATTTCTGCCACCACGCTGAATGTCCCTCCTCATGTATTTTTCAATGGGTTGAAATCGTTTTTCAAAAGCATGGATTTATTTTCCGGGCTTTTCAAAGCTTTGGTCTTCGGAGGCATTATCTCCATCATCGGATGCTATCAGGGATTCAAAACCTATGGTGGTGCCGAAGGCGTAGGCAGATCCACCACCCGCGCGGTGGTGCTATCGTCAGTCTTGATATTGATAGCGGATTATATTGTGGCGACGATATTGTTTGGGTAGAAGATATTATAGCAATCAAAATAAACAAAATATTAGATGATGGGGTAAAAAATGCCGAACAAAAAAATCCAAACGATTTTCTCTGCCCCTGATGTTAAACATGGATTATCTCTTTTCAATCCCAGGGAGATAAAAGAAATAGAGGGATTAATAATAGAGCGAGACGGAAAATTTGCTATTAAGTGTCAAATAAAAAATAAATATAAACCAGCAAAACCAGAGGAGATTGTTAGACAACTTTGGATTCTCCGTCTCCTTCAAGAATATAACTATCCAGTAAACAGAATCGATATTGAAAAAGTTATCTATTTTGGCTCTCGAGATTCTGGATTGGCTGATATAGCTGTATTACATGAGGATTTGACACACCCTTATATCATATTTGAGATTAAAAGACCAAGAAGAACTGATGGTTTGGAACAACTTAAAAGTTATTGTAATGCAGAAGGAGCCCCTATTGGAGTTTGGTCAAATGGAAATGAAATGATAAGACTGCATCGAGAAGACCCAAATGTTTTTGTAGAAATCCCACGAATCCCAAAAATAACGGAGACCCTCAGAGATATTTTAACCGCAAGGTGGACTATTGGATGGTTGGAAGAATATGATGAATTAAGGCAAGGCAAAACCACCCTCAAGAAGATTCTTTTGGACCTTGAAGAACTTGTTTTGGGAAACGCTGGTGTTGATCCGTTTGAGGAAATCTTTAAACTGATTTATGCTAAACTATACGATGAGGCGAAGGGTATAAACGATTTTAAATATCAGTTAGGGTTTTTCGTTGGCGACAGAAGCGCACCCCAGATAAAAACAGAGATTACAAATTTACTTGAGGGGGCAAAAAGGCAATGGAGTGGAGTATTTGAACCTACTGACAAAATAGAACTCAGGGATGAGCACTTAAAAGTCTGTGTCTCCTTTCTTGAAAAAATAAAATTATTCAATTCAAATCTTCGGATAATTGATGAAGCGTTTGAATATCTAATTCCTCAGGTATCTAAGAAAAAGGAAGGGCAATTCTTTACACCGAGGCCGATTGAAGATATGGTGGTAGAGATGCTAAATCCCAAGCCAGATGAATTTGTTATAGATCCTGCTTGTGGTTCCGGGGGGTTCCTTTTGCATTCTGTTATGTGGGTTGCTGGTGGAGCGATTACCGGCAGAGAGCTTCCATCTGCTGCTAAAAGCTTTGCACAGAATAATATTGTTGGAATTGATTTTGCTAAAAAGGCAGTAAAGATAGCAAAAGCCATTAATCTAATAGTCGGAGATGGCAAGTCTCATGTTTACAAAGACAATTCGTTAGCGCCTCAAACTTGGAATGATGAAACTAAGGCGGGCTTAAGACCAAGACTTCTTAGATTTAGTGAGTCGCAAAAGGATAGAGAAAATCAAGAGAAGTTTCTGTATTTCGATTTTGATATTCTCATGACAAATCCACCTTTCGCCGGAACAGTTAAGGAGAAAGATATCTTAAGACTGTATGAATTAGCTGATAAGAATGGTAGATTAGTAAACAAAATAGGAAGGCACATTCTTTTTATAGAGCGTTCTCTTCACTTCATAAGACCAGGCGGTAGAATGGCTATCGTTTTACCCCAGGGCTTATTAAATAATACAAATGCTGAATATATCCGCAGATTCGTTATTGATGAAGCAAGAATTTTGGCGGTGGTTGGGTTACATGTAAATTCCTTTAAGCCCCATACTGGAACAAAAACAAGCGTTTTAGTGTTACAAAAATACACAGATGAAGAAAAACAGAACATTCAGGAAACGAAAGCAAAGTATGAGGGAGAATGGGAAGATTTTATTGCAGAGTTAAAAGAGAAATACATGGGGGTAAACTGGGCTAAGCCCACGGATGAAGAGGGTTTTCCTGTCGAATTAATCTCTTTCATCGAAACTTATTTTGACGGTATAGAAGAATTAGAAGAAGAACAAAGTGAAGAGGTTGAACAGGTCGAAGAAATTGAAACAAAAGGAACAAAACCTCTTAATACTATAATTAGCGAGATACAAGAAATGCAGGAAGTATTAGACGAAAAACAGAGAGAGTTGGACAACAGCACAGAAGGTGATAGAAAAATAGAGTTGAAGAAAGAAATCAAAACCCTAAACACCAAACTCAAGAAACTTCATCGGGAAGTTTCAGAGAGAACATCGGGTGGGCAAATTTATTTGGTTTTGAATGATGAAAAGATAACTGAACAGTTCAAGAAATTCTGGCTTGATGGCAAATTAATAAAAGAGATGGACTACCCTATATTTTTTGCTGTAAACCAGAAACCAGTTAAAGACGAGAGTGGAGAATACAGGTATAAAAAGGGTCCAAATGGTGAGCTTTTGGTGGATGAGCACGGACACCCAATAATTGATCATGATTTGAATGAGATAGCGGAAGGTTTTGTTAAATTTGGAAAAGAGCAAAGTTTGGATTTTTTGAGGGATTAAGATATGGCGGTGGTAAGTATAACTAATATATCTGATCTTAAAGGAACCAAAAGGTTAGATGCTGAATATTTTCAACCATTATATCTAAGACTAGAAAAGAAACTTCTTAAAATCAATAGTAAACCATTAAAGAATTTTGCCTTAGTCACAGATGGGATTCATTCATCAATTGATTATGATCCTAATAGCAAAATAAGAATAATCTCTGCTCAATCAGTTCAAGATAATGATTTTGACTTATCGGCAAATACTCGCATCTCTGCAGAGCAACACCAACGAAATCTCAGAACTTCATTAAATGTCGGTGACATAATTATTTCATCAGTTGGCACTATTGGCAACTCTGCTGTTGTTTCGGCGTACATGTTGCCATCTAATGCAGATAGGCATGTTGCAATTGTGAGGTTAAAGAATAAGAGGTTTAATCCCTTTTACTTATCAACATTTCTCAATTCAAAATTCGGGAAGTTCCAAACAATCAGAGAGTCAACAGGTAATGTTCAGTTGAATCTGTTTATCGAAAAAATCAAAGAATTACTACTCCCCGAATTAAAGAACGCTGAGCAAATAGCAGAGACAACCAAACAAGCGACTATATTACTTGAACATTCACGTAGTCTATTTTCTCAAGCCGAAAACGTGCTTTTAGAAGAATTAGGACTGAAAGACTTCAAGCCAAAATATGAGCTTTCCTTTATGGCTAATCTTTCTAAGGCATTTGGAGTTCATCGTGTTGATGCTGAGTACTTCCGGCCTATTTATGATGAAACGATGACTTACTTGAGTAAGAATTTTAAGACTGTAAAGTTGAGAGACATTGTTTGTTTCCTCAGCCACGGAAAGCAACCCTACTATGTGGAAGATGGAGAAATTCCTGTTTTGATTCAAAAGCATTTGGGACCACAGCACTTAAATTTGGACGCTTTAAATGATCGGGATACCCCGAGAACAGACAGAAAGTTTATAGAAAAATTTCCTGAATACAAACTTCAACTTGGTGATATTTTGTTTTATTCAGTTGGTGCTTATCTTGGTAGAACAAATGTTCTAGTAGATGCAATTGAAGCAGTCCCGGCAAGCTTCATCACTCTTATTAGAGCTCAAAAGGGAATTTGCGACCCTACATGTTTGGCGATATTCTTAAATTCGAAAATAGGACAATTACAATCAGAGCGCAGAAAAAGTGCATCTGCACAACAATATATTTATCCAAAGGATTTAGCTGAGTTTATTATACCAATTTTCTCCGAGGAGACCCAACAAAAGATCGCTTCACTTGTTCAGCAATCTCATGACGCAAGAAATAAAGCAAACGAACTATTAGAAGAGGCAAAAAGAAAAGTTGAAGAGGCAATAGAAACTGAAATAGTTTAGAAGTTTGAAGAAGATAGCATGATCGAGATAAAAAGCATTTTCAAAAGCTTCGGGGGGAATCAGGTTTTATGTGGGGTGGATTTGACCATAAATAAGGGTGAGACTATGGTCATCCTCGGCAGGAGTGGGTGCGGGAAAAGTGTGCTTTTGAAGCTGATCATGGGGCTTATGAAGCCAGATGCAGGGGAAATTCTAGTCAATGGAGATGAGATCACTTCCTTCAAAGATAATCAACTGAACAAGCTCAGACAGAAGTTTGGCATGCTGTTTCAAGCATCGGCATTATTTGATTCCATGACTGTGGATGAGAATGTGGGTTTGGCTCTAAGGGAGCATACCAAATTGCCAGAGGAGGAAGTAAAACAAAAGGTAAAAGATAAGCTCAAAATGGTAGGTCTTTCCGGTGTAGAACAAATAAAACCAGCGGAGCTTTCTGGCGGAATGAAAAAAAGAGTGGGATTAGCAAGAGCCATCGCCATGGATCCTGAATATATCCTCTATGATGAACCGACCACCGGTCTGGATCCAATTATGGCAGACGTGATAAACGAGCTTATTGTCAACTTGAGAAATACACTTTCTATAACCTCCATAGCGGTTACGCACGACATCGTCTCGGCTTACAAGATCGCAGATCGAATTGCCATGTTGTATGAAGGGAAGATAATTTTTATTGGGACACCGGATCAGGTGAGGAATACGGACAATCCGGTGGTGAGACAGTTTATAGAGGGGAGTGCGCAGGGACCCATCTCCACCCTATGATCCCTCCCCTGTCCGCCGTCGGTCGACCGTCGTCTGTAGTCCGCCGCAAACCTAAAACCTGTCCGTTGTCTAACGATAGTAGTCCATGGCAAAACAGAAAGGCTAACATGGCATTTAAATTCGAAAATCTGGAAGTATGGAGATTATCACTGGAATATTGTGATAATATTTATAATATAGCAGACTTGCTACCGGGCAAGGAGGAATATAATCTTAAAACCCAAATGAGAAAGGCAGTAACTTCTATCTGTTTGAACATCGCTGAAGGTTCAACTAGCCAGAGCGATGCAGAGTTTTCTCGATTTCTCGGTTTTTCGATTAGATCGTGCATTGAAGTTATAGGTTGTTTACATTTAGCTAAAAGAAGAGGTTACATCAACGAGAAAGTTTTTACGGAGGTTTATGAATTTGGTGCTAAGATGTTTGCCAAACTTCAAGCTTTAAGAAAAAAACTTAAACAGTCCGTAGTCGGTCGTCCGTAGTCCGCCGCAAAAGCAAAAAATCGAAATCAACACGATCCATATCCTACAGGCGATGGATAAATCATTGGGTGGGGGAGGGTTTGAAAGCGACGGACAACGGTCGACGGACAATGGACAAGGAAAACATGCTCAATCCCAACAAAACCAAAACCATCTACATCTGTCAATCCTGCGGGCACAAGTCCCTCCGATGGATCGGGAAGTGCCCGGACTGCGGGGAATGGAATAGCATGGTGGAGGAGAGAGTCACCAAGCATAAGGCAACTCATTCATCTCAGAAAGTTTCCTCTGTTCCCTTAAGAGAAGTGGATGTGACGGACGAAGATCGGATCACCACCGGCATGAAGGAATTTGATCGGGTTGTGGGTGGAGGGATCGTCAAAGGATCGGTGATTTTGGTGGGTGGCGATCCGGGCATAGGAAAATCCACTTTGCTTTTGCAAATTTCCGAAAAAATCGCTTCACAATATGAAAAAGTTTTGTATATTACCGGTGAGGAGTCTTTAAAGCAGATTAAGCTCCGGGCTGAAAGATTAAAGATAAATCCGAATAGAATAGACATACTTACCGAAACCAATCTGGATATCATCTTGGAAGTGTTAAGACAGGACGTTCCTTATATGACGGTGGTCGACTCCATTCAGACCACTTATACCCAGAATATGGAGAGCACCCCGGGAAGCATCGGTCAGATAAGGGAATGCGCCAGCGCCTTGATCGGTTTTGCCAAACAGAGCGGCTCTCCGGTCTTTTTAGTGGGACACGTGACCAAAGATGGCTCCATCGCCGGACCTAAGGTATTGGAGCACATGGTGGACACGGTGCTTTATTTCGAAGGGGAGAGGAGTAATCTTTTTAGAATTTTAAGGACAGTGAAGAATCGCTTTGGATCGAGCAATGAGATCGGGGTGTTTCAGATGGAAGAAGTTGGTCTTTTGGAGGTGGAAAATCCCTCCTTGCTATTTTTACCGGAAAGAGCCAAAGAGGTTTCGGGGTCGGTGGTGGTTTGCTGTATGGAGGGAACCAGACCTCTTTTGCTTGAGTTTCAAGCTTTGGTTTCTCCTTCCAGCTATGGCACGCCCCAGAGGGTTTCGTCGGGTTTTGATTACAAGAGGTTAGCTCTGCTTTTAGCGATTTTAGAAAAAAGGGAAGGGCTCTCCATGACTTCCTTTGACGTGTTTGTCAACGTAGCGGGCGGGGTGAGAATTGACGAGCCAGCAGTAGATTTAGGGGTGATAGTGGCTTTAGCCTCCAGCTTGAAAGAGGTATCAGCAGAGCGTGAGTCGGTTTTGATCGGTGAGGTCGGATTGGGAGGTGAGGTGCGGGCGGTGAGCCAGATAGAAAGAAGGATCAAAGAGGCGGAGAAACTGGGCTTTAAAAGATGTATTATTCCGCACGGCAATCTGAAAGGTTTGAATCAGAAATTCGACATGCAAATAATCGGAGTGAAAAATATTGGAGAGAGTATCAAATTAATGTTAACCTAAAATTGCTTCAACGGAGGTAAGTGATGCGGTTAAAAGTTAAAAAACTGTTAAGGGGTGGCGAATATTTTGTCTCTTTCGAGAACGTCGACTTCAACTTCGAGGAGACGGAAAGAATCGAAAAGTTTGGCATGCCCTTTGTCGACTTTAGCACCAACGGCTTGGGGGCATACCGACTGAATGAGTTAAATCTCTCCCTCAAATGCCAAAATTCTGAGGAAGCAGAGGAGATGGTTACTCACATCAGGCAGAGGATCAAAGATAAATTAACCGAGCTTTTGTCTCAGGTGGATACCTTCACCGGTGAGGACGTATTGGAGATTTAACCAGCATAAACGAATTAAACCATATGTCATCGCGGGGAAAAACCCTCGACTTAAACCAACGAACTAACGAAGTCCCGCCATACGGGACTTCGTTTTTTCCTTTCGACTTCGCTCAAGGACAGTGAGCTTGTCGAACTGTCAAAAACGATGTCCCTTCAGTAAATTCAGGATCACCCTGTTTTCGACCCCAATATCTGCATCCCTTTTCCCACCCTAAACTTAAGTTATTGCTTTTTTTGAAAAATCTTGTAATTTATAAAAAACAGGGTAGTTTAAGTATGTCCATGGTGCTGGAGGACACTATATATATTTAGGAGAGATAGATAAAAGCGCACTTATATTGTATGCTTGAAATATGACGCAAGCTGAATAGAAAAAATATGAACAGAAGTAGAAGCTCCTTGTCCAAGGCACGTTCTTATAAGGGAATTAGTGAGTTCTGAGACAGCTACGATCCAACTGATTTTTGGGATCGCACATGTTCCCAATGACTTTCAATATAAGCCTGCGGATTAATCCCCGGAGTTAAGGCGTAAGCCTTTTATTTGCGAATTTAATGTTTGAAATCTCTTAGTTCGGAGGTTTAACATGGACTACACACCAGTAGAAGCGCCACGAGGTAATATCATCTCCTGCAAGGGCTGGCATCAGGAGGCAGCTTTGCGGATGCTTATGAATAATCTGGATGAGGAGGTGGCAGAAAAACCGCAGGAGCTGATTATCTATGGTGGATCTGGCAAAGCCGCACGTAATTGGGAATGTTATCATGCCATCGTGAAGAGCTTGAGAAATTTAGAGAACGATGAAACTTTGTTGGTTCAGTCAGGCAAACCGGTTGGGGTTTTCAAGACTCACCCTTACGCTCCTCGGGTATTGATAGCCAATTCACTTTTAGTCCCGGCTTGGGCAACCTGGGAGAAATTCAGAGAATTGGAGAGATTGGGACTGATCATGTTCGGGCAGATGACCGCTGGAAGCTGGATTTACATAGGCACTCAGGGAATTCTGCAGGGAACTTATGAAACCTTAGCCAGCGTGGCAAGAAAACATTTTGGCGGTGATCTGGCGGGAAGATTTGTTCTCACCGGTGGAATGGGCGGAATGGGTGGTGCCCAGCCTTTAGCGGGAGCTATGAATGGCGCGGCAATTCTCTGTGTGGAGGTAGATAGAAAAAAGATCGAAAGAAGGCTTTCCAAAGGCTTCTGCGAAAAGATGACTGACAACTTAGACGATGCCCTAAGCTTGATTCAGAAAGCCAAAGAGAAGAGAAAACCTCTTTCTGTAGGACTTGTGGGAAATTGTGCCGACACGCATCCAGAGATTTTGAGAAGAGGGATAATCCCTGACGTGGTCACCGATCAGACCAGCGCCCATGATGAGTTGAATGGCTATGTTCCTGCTGGTATTCCCTATGATGAAGCTTTGGTGCTAAGAAATGAAAATCCAGAGGAATACATCAAAAGATCTATGGAGTCGATAGCTATTCATACTCGAGCTATGCTGGGATTTTCGAAACAAGGATCGGTGGTGTTCGATTATGGCAACAACTTAAGGGGTCAAGCGCAAAAGGCAGGAGTCGAAGATGCCTTCTCTTACCCCGGATTCATTCCCGCTTATATCCGTCCATTGTTCTTTGAAGGAAAAGGTCCTTTCCGGTGGGTGGCTCTTTCGGGTGATCCAGAGGATATTTATGCAACGGATAAAGTAGTTTTGAGAGAGTTCAAGCAGGATGAGCCTTTGATTCGCTGGATTAAGCTTGCACAGAAGAGGGTCCAATTCCAAGGACTGCCCGCTCGAATCTGCTGGCTGGGATATGGCGAAAGAGCGCATTTTGGAGACATCATCAATCGTATGGTCAAGCGGGGAAAGCTCAAAGCTCCGATAGTGATCGGCAGAGATCATTTAGATTGCGGCTCCGTGGCTTCTCCATATCGAGAAACTGAGGGGATGAAGGATGGCTCGGATGCCATTGCCGATTGGCCCATCTTAAACGGGCTTTTGAACGCGGTTTCTGGTGCATCCTGGGTTTCGGTTCATCATGGTGGAGGAGTGGGAATTGGCAACTCCATTCATGCAGGAATGGTGATAGTAGCAGATGGGTCTAAAGAAATGAAAGGCAGGCTGGAGCGGGTTTTAACTAATGATCCGGGAACCGGTGTTATGCGTCATGTAGACGCAGGTTATGAAGATGCCAAAAAGTTTGCCCAGGATAAGGGAATAAAAATCCCCTTGTTGAAAACCGAATGACATATCTGTAGGGGCGAAGCTTCAGTTCCGCCCTTATTAAACGGGCGAATCTGAAGATCCGCCCCTACATTCTCGACATGCACATAAAATGAAAAATATCATTCAAAATTTTATCCAAGATAAAAAAGTAGCTTTGGTCGGAGTTTCACGAGACCCCAAAAAATGGGGTAACATGCTCTTTCGAGAATTGAGAAAGAATGGGTTCACAGTGTATCCGGTAAACCGGAATGCTGAATTAATCAAAGGAGAAAAATGCTATCCTACAGTAAGCGAGCTTCCCAAAGATGTAAAGAATGCCATTATCACATTACCATCTGATATAACGGAGCAAATTGTAAAAGAATGCGCTCAAGCTGGAATCAAAAGAATCTGGATGCACAAAGGTGCGGGAGGAAAAGGATCACAATCGAAAACAGCTATAGAGTATTGCAAAGCTAATGGAATTGACGTGGTCTATGGCCTTTGCCCTTTAATGTTCTTCACTCCCACCAGCATCCACAAGGTTCATTTCTGGCTGAGAAAAGTGTTACATCGACTCCCGGAAGAATTCTCTTCCGATTGATTATGGATTGTAGGGGTGGAGCTTTTCCGCTTATGGTGGATGCTCCGCCCTAACCAAGCCGGAATCGGGTGAATTAATGATTCGCCCATACATTTCTGTCATTATCTAAACAGGTGAATCTAAAGATTCACCCATAAATTATTTCAAGGATGGTCGCATGGATGATTACATGAAAACCAACTTAGATCTCTGGAATGAGTGGACCCCCATCCACGAAAAATCGAAATCCTATGATCTGGAGGGATTCAAGTCCGGTAAATGCACGCTTCATTCAACTGAGCTTGAAGAGGTAGGAGACGTGTCTGGCAAGTCATTACTTCACCTGCAATGCCATTTTGGAATGGACACCATGTCCTGGGCAAGATTAGGTGCCAAAGTAACCGGCGTAGACTTCTCCGACAAGGCGATCAAACTGGCAAAATCATTGAGCAAGGAACTAAAAATCAGAGCAAATTTTATCTGTTCGAACATATACGATCTTCCTAAAGTATTGGGCCAGAAGTTTGACATTGTGTTTACCTCCATCGGCGTATTGTGCTGGTTCCCTGACATTCAAGGATGGGCAAACGTTATCTCCCATTTTCTTAAACTAAAGGGTATCTTCTATATCATAGAAGGGCATCCTTTTATTAACATATTTGAAAATGAGAGTTATACCAAAGAATTGAAAATGTGCCATTCGTATTTTTATTCACCTGAACCCACCAGATACGAGCCAGATGGCTCTTATGCTGATAGAACTGCCAAAGTAACCAATCCCTCATATGAATGGACACATAGCCTTGGCGACATTATCAATGCATTGATTTCTGCTGGGTTAAGAATTGAATTCGTGCACGAATTTCCTTACGCCAATTACGATGTTTTCCCATTTCTGGAACAGGGTGAAGATAAGAAATGGCGATTGAAAGGGAACAAGGAATTCATTCCACTTATGTTTTCGCTCAAGGCAACCAAACTGTAGGGGCGGAGCTTCAGCTCCGCCCTTTGGAGTGTCAAGCTTTAGCTTGACCGGGCAGTGTAAAAAAGAAAAGGGCGAATCTGAAGATTCGCCCCTACAAAAACGATATGAAACCAATCAGCTTGATTATCAAAAACGCTCGTCAGCTTCTGACATTAAGATCAGATCAAAAAGGTCCCCGGACTGGCGTCTACATGCAGGATTTAGGGATAATTGAAGATGGAGCGGTGGTTGTCATAGGAGACAAGATTGTGGCGGTGGGGACAACCAAAGAAGTTTTAGAGCAGTTCAAAACAGATAAACAAACGAAAGTCATTGATGCTCAAGACAAAGTTGTTCTTCCCGGATTTATCGATTGTCACACTCACCCGGTCTTTGTCGGCACCAGAGAAGAAGAATTCGATATGCGGATCAGAGGGAAAACTTATCAGGAGATAGCCTCATCCGGAGGGGGAATAAAATCGAGTGTGAGAGCTTTGAGAAGTAAATCAAAAGAGGAGCTAATTCAGTTAGCTCTTCCTCGTCTCGACAGAATGTTATCTTATGGCACTACCACCATTGAAGCCAAAAGCGGATACGGTCTCTCCTTAGAAGATGAGATCAAGATGCTGGAGGTGATACAAGAGCTAAACCGAATCCATCCCATTGACCTAATTCCAACATTTTTGGGAGCGCATGAGGTGCCGGAAGAATACAAAAACAGAAAAAAGGAATATATCAAATTGCTAATCGAAAAAATGATCCCCGAAGTAGCAAAAAGAAAATTGGCAGTCTTTTGCGACGTCTTCTGCGAAAAAGGAATTTTTGACATTGAAGAGTCGAGGGAGATTTTGACTGTTGCCAAAAAATATGGATTCAAACTCAAGCTACATGCGGATCAACTCTCTCCTCTGGGCGGATCAAAGCTTGCCGCAGAATTGGGAGCTATCTCGGCGGATCATCTGGAGTTTATTGATGATGAAGGAATTCAGATGATGAAAAAAGCCGGAGTGATTGGAGTTCTGTTGCCCGGCGCCTGTTTCGGATTGGGAGTGAAGGAATATCCGCCTGCACGAAAGATGATAGACGCGGGCATGTCTATCGCATTAGCTACCGATTTCAACCCGGGAAGCTCCATGACCGAATCCATGCCCATCATCTTGAGCTTAGCTTGCCTGATGATGAAGATGACACCTGCAGAAGCAATCACCGCATCAACGATAAATTCCGCCTATGCCGTAGATAAAGCGAAAGAAGTGGGAAGCATAGAGGTGGGGAAAAAAGCGGATATGGTCATCTGGAACGTGCAGAGCTATAAAGAGATTCCATATCATTTCGGAGTAAATCTGGTTGGTCAGGTGATAAAAGACGGGAAGATATTCCCTCTCCCCATTGAGAAGAGAGATACAGGGTGAGGGGGAAGTAACTTTATTAAAACAGAGGAGGTAATTTAAAAATGCAAAGATTGCATTTACATAATCTGATTGAAAAAGAGGGAAATCTTTATTCCGCAGTCTGTCTTGAACTTAATGTGGCTTCACAGGGAAAGACTATTGAAGAAGCCAAGAAAAATTTACAGGAGGCAGTAGAGTTATATCTAGAAGATGTTCTTGAAGCAGGGGATGAGCAAGAGTTTATTCCTCGTCCAGCTTCAAAAGAAGAATGGTTAAAATTCTTTCAGGCTGAAGCTAAGTTTATGGCTAAAGAACTGTCTAGGACTTCTCTGTCAAAGAGGATTAAGTTCGAGGAAATAGTCTATGCCAGATAAGAGACTCCTCTCTCTTTCAAGTAAAGATGTAGTAAGAATTCTGAAAAAGAATGATTTTACTCTGAGTCGTCAAAGAGGAAGTCATCAGCAGTTTGTAGGTTATGTAAAAGGGAAAAAAAGAAGAGTAACAGTGATTGTCAATCAGAAGAATTTCGCGCCAAGAACTCTAAAGAGCATGATTTTACAATCTGGTCTTAGCGAACAGGAATGGTTAGAAAGTATATAATAAGGTAGGTCGGTTTTTCACCGAAGGCGAAACAGCGACAATATGGTTTTATCAGACAAAGAAACGTTATCTGAAATTCCGGACCCTACTGTGGGAGATGAAGAGAAATGGATGAAAGAGTAAGACAATTGTTAAACCAAATTAAAGAAAATCTGATAAAGCTGTATGGTGAGAAGATCAAAGAGGTTATACTATATGGTTCTCATGCAAGAGGCGAAGCTACAGGAGATTCAGATGTTGATGTACTTGTAATAGTTGACAAGTCCCTCAATCCTTTTGAAGTTAGAAAAGCTCTGAGCGATCTTTTGTTTGACATCCTTCTTGAACAAGGTGAGCTTGTTTCAGTTATAGCAGTTCCCGAAAATCTTTTTGAAAACTACAATTCTCCATTTGTGTTGAATGTGAAAAAAGAGGGTGTGGTCGCATGAAAGAAATCAGAGATTTTATAGACAAAGCAGAGAAATTCTTACGTACCGCCGAACATTCATTAGACATCAAAGATTATGATTCTTGTGTCTCCAGATGCTATTATGCCATGTTCTTCATGGCAGAAGCGGTGCTTCTTACTAAAGGTCTGAGTGCTTACTCACACAAAGGGGTAATAAGCCTGTTTGGAGAGCACTTTGTAAAAACAGAAATCTTCGATCGGAATTTGGGAAAAGCATTGAATGATGCTTTTGATAAAAGGCTGGTCGGAGATTATGGTGTAGGTTTTACTGTTACGGAGGAAGAGACGAAAGAATTGTAGAAAATAGCTAAGGATTTTGTTCAGAACTTGGAGAATTATCTTAAAAGGTGGATGGAAAAAGATGGTTCGAGCTAGATTAGAATTTTTTGCCCCTTGTCGATGTTATTATCCAAAAAGGGGTAAGCGAAGATGATAACATCCTCGCTGAGCAAAGGACGAGCAGTTGATAAATTGGATACAGCTGAATTAATGAAGGCAAAAAGATTAAAGAAGAATCTATGATTTTCGAGTGGGAAACCGAAGAAGAGCGTCTTTTGAGATTCATGAAGATACCACCCAAGAAAAAGCTGGAGTGGCTACAGCAGATGCATGAGTTCATGGTCAAATGCTCGTCCAAGCGCACTATGTTAATTCGACGGAAATTGAGGGAAATGCGTTAGATATGGTATAAGAGTTTTGATTGAGCGTTACCCATATACCTTAGACAACAGCGAGTCCTTCTTTAGTAGGATAACCGATAACATTTTGAAGGAGAATCTATGATGCTATCAACCAAGCTCAACAAAACAGCTTTGTTATGTATTGTTATTTCGTTTGCATTATTCCTGGGATGTGCAGGCAACAAACCGAAGCAGAGTTCAACCTCGGAACAGAAACCCCAAATACTGGATATGCCTAACCAAAAGATGGCGGTTGTGTATACTAAGGGTGATCCTAATGTCGTGGGCGCCCAGGCGATACCTGCGCTCTATGGCTCTGTCTCGGAGTTGATTCCCCAGCTCAAAATGAAGGGCATCGATTTCCAATTAGGAGCCTTGCGTGCTCGGTGGCCCGATCTGAGCTCTACACCCCAAGATCAGTGGACTGGTATATGGGGTCTGCCCATTCCGGATGCGGTGGATTCGGTACCTCAAAAAGTGCCCGACACCGAAGTTAAAATCGAAAATTGGAGCTATGGCAAGGTTGCCCAGATTCTTCATATCGGACCTTACTCTACTGAGACTGCAACCATTCAGCGTCTGATGGATTTCATCACCCAATCGGGTTATGAAATTGCGGGAAGTCATGAAGAAGAATATCTCACTCCACCCGGTGTGGAGGAACAGAAAACCATAATCCGCTATCCCATTAAGAAGAAATAGAATTTGTCGGGTAGACCCGCTAAAAACGGGTCAACCCGCCCTACAAAAATGCGAAACGACCTAAAACCATCTATTATCCCTTTCCTGTTTTATTTTGTCTGCCTACTGCCTACTGTTTACTGCCTACTGATAGCCGGATGCGGAGTCTACTCTTTTTCCGGCTCCGGAGTATCCGGAGTCAAAACCATCGGCATTCCTTTATTTGACAATCAAACCGATCAATACGGCATCCGTGAAGCACTGACCGAAAAAATTGCCGACAGATTTGTTCAAGACAATAGCATGAAAGTGGTCAATGAGAAAATCGCCGACTCCATTTTGCGAGGGACAATCGTAAAATATACCCGGGAAAGCCATACCTTTGACGAAAATGAAAACATTAAGGAATACATAGTCAGAATCTGGGTGAAGGTTAGCTTTGAGGAGAAGAAAAATAAAAAGGTCATCTGGAAAGAGTATAACCTTCTGGGATGGGGAATCTACTGTGTCAAAGATTGTGTGGACCAAAGCGGTAACCCAAAGCCCGAAGAGACCGAGGACGATGGCAAACAAAGAGCCATAGAGAAACTGGCGGAGGACATTGTGAATAAGACCGTTAAGGGATGGTGATTAGTGGGGTAGTGCCTCAATCGCACTACAGTGAAAACGATATAAATTCAATATACTTAAATATTGACTTTTCTATAAGATTAAAGTAAATTAGAAAAACTGAAGAGTGAATTTGTTAGATATCAAGTGAGGAAAGGTTTATTGGAGTATCAAGCTTTAGCTTGACCTCAAACGTATAACAAAAAGCTATGATAATGGTTCACCTAAAGGTGAACACTCCCATCTCGCTCGATCAATACATAACCAAGGGAATAAAAGATGAAAAAAATAATCACCTTAAATCAGATTATCACCCGTCTGGGCGGAATTTTATTGCTGGGTGTAGTGCTTTTAACTTCGTCTCTCGGTTGGGGAGCCAATTCCAAAGTGGGTACGACCGCTTATGGATTTCTCAAGATCGACCCAAGTGCCAGATCCACTGGGATGGGAGGAGCTTTTGTGGGTTTGTCCAACGATGAATCCGCTTTATATTATAATCCCGCGGGACTGGTCCAAATAGAAACGAAGCGATTTTTCACCACCTACAATAATTATCTCACCGACATTCAATCCGGATTTTTGGGATACGTGCATCCCTATAGTGAAAATATCAGACTGGGTGCGTCCATTTGCTATTTTAATTATGGCTCTTTCATTAAGACGGATGGACAAGGAACGAATCTGGGGACTTTTGGCGCCTCAGATTTTGCATTAGCCCTTTCTATAGCAAAAAGGATAAGCCCCCAATTCAGCTTTGGAGGCACCGGAAAGCTCATCTATGAGAAATTCGATAAATATTCTTCTGATGCTTTGGCTTTGGATGGTGGATTTTTATACGTTCTGGGAGATGGCCGCACTCGTATCGGCGGGGTGGGTCAAAACATAGGGGTCCAGCTCAAGGGGGCTACCCAATCGCATAAAGACCCACTGCCTGCCTCTGTTAAATTGGGCATCTCTCACCATATGCGCGAGCTTCCTCTAATTATTACCGGAGACGTCACCCAACCTTTTGATAATGATATTTTCTTTAATCTGGGGGGAGAGTTCACCGCCCTCAAGCCACTCTATTTAAGATTAGGCTGGAGCTCCTTCGGCAAAAACTTCAAAACCGATTCAGATAAAGATAATTTAGCAGGCTTCGCTGCAGGGTTTGGAGTGACCTGGAAAGTTTACCGTATTGATTATGCTTATTCCTCCTATGCGGATTTAGGTGGGGTACATAAGATATCCATCTCCGCTGGGATTTAATACGAAACGTCCTGAGCCAAACTGACCCGCACAATATCCGAACTGGATACAACCATTAAGAATAAATTAGTATCCGGCAATACCGATCATATACCAGGAGCTAAGGTAAAGGGAATTAAACTAAAGTGCAAAATTACAGATTAAAATTTATAATTGAATAGCGAACACAGAAAAGTTTACAGTTTTGTATTTTGAATTGTCCTATGGATCCAAGGGATAATTTTGAATTTTTCTTTTTGAATTTTTAATTCAACTTGATTTTCCTATAAGCAAAGATCAATACGAGATACCAAGTCAACAGTTGAGGGAAGCTGTGCAGACCTATGATTTAGCCATAGCTTGGTGCTGGAAATACGATGCTGATTTTGTTTTCCAGGTGGATAGTCAGTGCGTGAAAAAAGGGCTTTCCCCTTATCTAATTCATCCGCATAACCTCTTTGAGACCATGAACCGAATGGAAAGAGGAGAGCTGGGATTTAAGGTCTTTTTTGATCGGGCTTCCGACCAGGAGGAGGATTTTGAGCAACTGGTGGATATGATGCAGAATCAGGGAGCCAAGATGATCAACAACGTGGACCGGGCAACCTGGGCGGTGGACAAAGCCACCATGCATCTGGAGTTTCTCTCTAACGGAATACACGTTCCCTACACCATCATACTTCCTCCCTGGGAGGAGCGCTCTGATCTGGATTCAATCCCTCTGGATAAGGTAGGAACGACTTTTGTGATTAAGCCAGCCTGCGGAGGATGCGGCGATGGAGTAATTCTGGATGCCCAAAGCAAAGACGATATTCAAAAAGCCCGACAGCAGTTCCCGGATGATAAATATCTGGTGCAGGAAAAAATCTGTCCTTTGCAGATAAATAATCACCGAGCCTGGTTTCGGGTATTTTACGCCTGTGGAGAAGTTCTTCCCTGCTGGTTTGATGATCAAACCAAGTTAGCCGACGTTTTAGCTGTGTCCGAGATCGATCCCAAGATTCATTCTAACATTTTACACATCATGCGTAAAATAGCCCGGATTTCCCAATTAGACCTTTTCTCAACCGAGATCGCCTTGACCACCGAAAGTAAGCTTCTGGTGATCGATCATGTAAACGATCAGGTGGATTTAAGGAAAAAATCGTCTCATCTGGATGGTATACCGGATGAGGTGGTGGATCAGATAGTGGTCAATCTGGCCAACTGGGTAGAGAAATACGTTCGTCCCGACTCCACTCAAACCGAGTCTTCCCCATGTCCCATGATCTGATGATAGGAGTGTCAGGCGTTCGGGGGGTGGTGGGAAAAAGCTTGACGCCTGATATCCTAACGAAATATTCCTCCGCTTTTGGAAATTTATGCAAATCCGGAAAAGTGGTGGTGGGGAGAGATTCCAGAATATCCGGAGAGATGGCGAAGTCTGCCGTTTTCTCCGGACTTCTTTCCACCGGCTGTCAGGTGATAGATTTAGGCATCTGTGCCACTCCCACCGTAGAAATAGCAGTGGAGGAGCTGAAAGCGGATGGCGGGATTATCATCACCGCCAGCCACAATCCCATAGAATGGAATGCGCTTAAATTTGTTGGCTCGGACGGAATCTTCCCGAGTGAAAATAATAGTAAAAAGTTCTTTGATCTGGTAGAGAATAATAATATCAAATATAAGCCTTGGGATAAACTAGGTAAGATTTGTTTTGATGATAGCTGGAATAAAAGACACATAGACAAAATTCTTCAATTAAGCTACATAAATGTTAGAAAGATAAAAGAAAGGAGATTTCGAGTAGTTCTGGATTGTTGTAATGGAGCTGGTGGAGTCATTTCTCCTCCACTTTTAAGAACATTAGGTTGTGAAGTGATAGAGTTGAATTGCGCTCCGAATGGAATGTTTTCCCATGACCCGGAGCCGATCCCCAAAAATTTAATCTCCCTTAGTCAAACGGTGAAAAAACACCAGGCTGATTTGGGATTTGCCAATGATCCGGATGTGGATAGATTGGCAATCGTCTCGGAGAAAGGCGTACCGCTGGGGGAAGAGGCGACTTTGGCTCTGGCTACGAAATTCATCTTGAGCCGGAAACCTGATTCCAATGTGGTAAGCAACATCTCCACTTCCCGGATGATAGATGATATTGCAAAGGAATTTGAATCTAAAGTTTATCGAACCAAAGTCGGCGAAGCTCATGTCGCCAGAAAGTTAAAGGAAGTTAAAGGCGTGATCGGCGGAGAAGGGAATGGTGGCGTTATACTACCGGAGCTTCATTACGGAAGGGATGCTTTGGTGGGAATGGCTCTGATTTTAGGGTATCTGGCAGAATCTGATAAATCCATAAATCAGTTAGCTTGGGAACTTCCCCGCTATGTTATGATAAAAGAAAAAACCTCTCTGAATAAGAATTTTGAGAAAAATTTAGACAGGCTGAAAAGAAAATACTCCCGGGGAAAGATAAACTCTCTGGATGGTGTAAGAATAGATTTCGAAGATTCCTGGGTCCATGTTCGAAAATCCAACACCGAACCTCAGATACGAGTGATAGCCGAAGCCCGTTCAAAAAAGGAAGCCAGAAAACTGGTGACAGAAGGAGTCAAAATCTTATCTTTAGATTAGGAATTTATCCCAAGAAATCCTTTTCAATTCTAACAAATGACGTATCTTTAGAGCAGAGACAAAAGTTTAGAACTCAACTGATGAAATTTGATCTGCTCCCTCTCCCCAAGTGGGAGAGGGTAGGGTAAGGATGGAACAGACAATGAATTAAGGAGTCAAAATGTGCGGAATCGTCGGATATGTGGGCAGAGAAAAAGCAGTCCCGCTTCTATTGGAGGGACTAAAAAGATTGGAATACCGGGGATATGATTCTGCCGGGATTGCCGTGCTGGAAGAGCAAGGACTGATATACGAGAAATGCGCTGGAAAGATCACCGTATTGGAATCTTTGCTTCAAAACCGTAGATTCGAGGGCACCACTGGAATAGCACACACCCGCTGGGCTACTCACGGGGAGCCAACCGACGAAAACGCTCATCCTCATTTGGACTGCAAGGGCAATATTGCCGTAGTGCATAACGGTATCATAGAGAACTATCGCAGTTTGAGGGAGCTATTGGCTCGTAAGGGGCACAAATTCTCCTCTGATACCGACACTGAGATTTTAGCTCACTTAATTGAAGAATACTATGACGGTGATCTGATGGAGGCTACTCAGGCAGCATTATCTCAAGTAGAGGGAACTTATGGTATTGCGGTGATCTGCAAGCACAATCCTCACCAGATAGTGGCGGCGCGTCATGGAAGTCCATTGGTGATAGGAACCGGAAAAGGTGAAAATTTCGTGGCATCGGATGTGGCGGCAATCTTAAGGCATACTAACAAAGTGGTTTATCTTGAGGATCGAGAGGTGGCTTTGGTCGATCCGGATAGTTTCTCCATCTCTACTGTGGATAAGGTTGAAGTTACTCCAGAGATTCAGGAAATCACCTGGACTTTGGATCAGATCGAAAAAGGGGGTTTCTCTCATTTCATGCTCAAGGAGATCTTTGAACAGCCCATGACTTTGCGAAATGCCATCCGCGGGCGATTGAATTACGAGGAAGGAACCGCCCGCCTGAATGGGCTTAATTTGCAGTATGAGGAGCTGCACCTGATAGATCGGATAATAATCACTGCCTGTGGCACTGCTTGGCATGCGGCTTTGGTGGGCGAATATATGATTGAGGATACCGCCTTGATTCCAGTGGAGGTAGAATACGCCTCCGAGTTTCGATATAGAAGTCCCATCGTCAATGAGGGGACCATAGTGTTGGTGATAAGCCAATCCGGGGAAACTACCGATACTCAGGCGGCACTCCGAGAGGCAAAAAGAAAAGGGGCAACCGTTCTGGGAATATGTAACGTGGTGGGGAGCACCATAGCGCGGGAAACGGATGGAGGAGTGTATATCCATGCCGGTCCGGAAATCGGTGTAGCTTCCACCAAAGCCTTCACCTCTCAGATGATGGCCTTGGCTTTAATTTCTCTGCTTTTGGCTCGAATGAGAACTCTGTCTTTAGAGAGAGGAAGAGAGATAATAGATGCCCTTTATAGAATCCCCGATCAGGTTGCGGAGATTCTCAAAAACGATTCTTACATCAGAAGCATCGCCGAGCAATATTACCGGAAGAACAATTTCCTGTATCTAGGCCGGGGCTTTAATTTTCCTATTGCACTTGAAGGCGCTTTGAAGCTCAAGGAGATCTCTTATATTCATGCCGAAGGTTATCCGGCGGCGGAGATGAAACACGGACCTATCGCTCTGATAGACGAGAACATGCCGGTGGTGGTGATAGCTCTCAAGGATAAGGTGCACGACAAAGTCTTATCCAACATAGCGGAGATCAAAGCCCGAAGAGGAAAAGTGATTGCGGTTGCCACCGAAGGAGACACAGAGATTGTAGATAAGGTGGATCATGTCATTTATATTCCGCAAACCTTAGAGCATCTCACCCCTATCCTTTCAGTGATACCTCTCCAGATCTTAGCTTATCACATGGCGGTCATGCGCGGTTGTAACGTGGATCAGCCGAGAAATTTGGCGAAGAGCGTGACCGTGGAGTGAGCGATAAACAGGGCGGATGGTTGCTGCAGGGTGATGAAAAAGCCCCTTCTGCGATTAAATCACAAGGATAAGTTGTCATAGGGACAGCCCTTGCTTCGTACAGTTCGTCCTGAGCTCACTGTCGAAGGACTGAGTGTGCTCAGCACAAAGTGTGGCTGTTCGTTATGAAGTTAGGACAGGGATTCATCCTGAAGGACAAGCCCTGTCCCTGCGTGATGCTTTTATTGTTAAACAAGTTTTTCAACTGCTCTTTGCCTAAAAGATAATGGTGAGTAAAAAATTTCTTGACAAACCTGTCGAAGCCAATATATTTGTGCCAATTCAAAAGAAGATTTGATCTAATTATTGTAAGTGATGCAGTTCAAAGGAGACTATAAAATAAACAAAACATAACGTCAAAAAAGAAAGGTGGTGAGTTACCGAATGAAAAAAGGAATTATGATTACAAGTGTGGTGCTTTTTTCCTTTTTGCTTTTGATTTTAGGATGTCAGAGTGCGCCTGAAAAGGAGTTAGACGCGGCTAAAGCTGCCTTACAGAAAGCCCAGGAAGCTGAGGCGGACAAATATGCACCCGATCTTTACAACCAAGCTAAAGACTCCATCGACGAAGCTGGAAATTTAATCACTTCCAAGAAATATGCAGAGGCAAAACAGCTTTTAATCAATGCTAAGGGAGTAGCGGAGTCAGCTATCCAACAGGCACAAATTGGCAAAGATGAAACCAAAACTCAGGTGGAGGATTTTCTCGCCGCTTTGGAGAATGCTGTAAAACAGCTTCGAGAGGCTCAGGACAAGGCCAAACAATGGAAGATTCCCGAAGACGTCTGGAAACTGACAGAGGAAACGGCCAGATGGGACCAAATGGTAACCAGAGCGAAAGCAGAATACGAAGCGGGAAACTACTATTTAGCTAAACAATTCTGCGCACAGGCTCATCAGGAGATAACCCAGAAAGATAATCAACTGAGGGAAATGATAATGGCTAAAGAAGGGAAGAAATAGATATCTGCCGACAAGAACAGAAAACTAAAAACGTTTTCACTTCCCCTGTTAGATCAAAGAAAAAAACGGGATAAGCCAGCTGAATTCACCTCAAATATCTATCCGCTTTAACGAAACCAGCACCCCACCTAAGTGGGGTGCTGGTCTGTCTTTGTGTATAAGTTTTGTAGGTCAAGCATGGCGGAGGCATGAACTACAAGGTTCATACCATAGCCTGTTTGACAAATTCTGTCTCAACTCTAGGCAAGCCTTTAGGACTTGTCCGCAGGATCTTGAGACCAAGCCAGGCAGGCTTGGCTACGTGCAATCTCTACTATTCATACCTTCGGGCATGGTTGACTTACATGACTATTCAGGCTGTTGATGAAAACAGGGAATAAAAAAAGCAAAGAGCGGTCAGCTCCCGTCCCCTTAAAGCTAACCGGATCCCTCGTTAGAGGGATCTTTTCTCTTTGCTTTAACTGCTTATGTAATTAAATATCTTTTCGTTTTTATGATACTCTTACTCTGCTTAATCCGTCATACCTCCCTCCTAAAGGATTGTCATAATTAAGTTTCGTCAAACTCTCTGTCAAAACTTGTCACCGAATTTAAAATATTTTGACCGGATGAGAGATTTTCTGTCTTTTGAAAGTCCATCAAAAACTGCATTGACCTTCAAAATAAGAAAACCCTGCACCAAAATGGTGTAGGGCGAAGCCTCCAGGTGGTTTTGTTTTTTAAGATAAGGTTATGGATGGAAATAATGAAGAATTAGGATCATTCGTCATGGTTCGACTTCCTTCGGTATCCCTCAGGACAGGTCGCTCACCACAAGTTCGTTATCCGTCATGTATATTGATTTTGAAGACTTTTGGGAATAAACCATGAAACCCATTGAAAATTCCGTTACCGGATGAGCGTTTAACCGTAAAACCATTTCATTTTTTGAAGGGTTAATCTGATCTTCTCTCTCAGCTCTTTCGGCTCCAGGACTTTTGCGTCTTCCCCGAATCCTAAGACCCATCGACCGATCTCTTCAATTCCGTTCACCTTGACTTCATAGATTAAAGATCCGTCTTTCAGTTTGGTGATTTTCTCAGAAGAGTGATGTCGTCCCGATTCCACAGCTTTTGCTCCCACTCCCCTAAATCTGATCTTTACTCGAACCGGTTCTCCCTGATAAAGCTCCCAGCTGTCTTTGAAAAAATCGGTTAAAGAGAAACCCTGTTTTTTTTGAAAATTTCTGTCCAGAAGGGTTATCTGCTTTATGCGGTCGAGTCGGAAGAATCTGATCTCTCTTCGCTTATGGCAGAGTCCTACCAGATACCAAGCGTGCCTTCGGAAAACCAGACTATAAGGATCCACCTCCCGGGTGTTATCTCCAGACTTAAGCGACTCGTAAACCAGCTTAATGCTTTTCAGGTTTAAGATGGATTGTTCAATCAGCTTAAACCAAACCGATGACTTGGAAAAGCTGGAGGTAGACTTGATGTCTATGCAGGTGACATCTTCATGTTTGTCCAGATCCTTCTTCACCGCCGTACTCAAATTCGCCTCTATCTTGGCTAATACATTTTTTGCCTGTTTGCGTAAAGGGCTTTCTTTCATGAAAACCGAGGAAGATAGAGCCATTTTGATAATTAAGTATTCGTCCAAGGTGAAATTCAAGGGTGGCAGAAAGGCATCGGAAAGAAGCCGGTAGCCTTTATCAAAATATATGGGAATGTTGGCTGAAGACAGGGAAGTGATGTAACGATAGATGGTTCTCTCCGAGATTTCACATTCCCGGGCTAACTGGTCTGCGGAAAGTCCGGGTCGTCCTCTCAGAAGATTCAATACAAAAAGTAGACGATCATACTTAGACATTTTTCATCTCCTGTGAAAATGGTAAGCAGATTCGAATCCTTTTTTTCCTAGAAAAACTATTCAAAAAGGATGAAAGAAAAAAATCAACTTTTTATGGTCGAATCTTTATACTTGGGGACGGTTTAAAGACTCACCTAGGAAAGAATATAAGAAGATATTTGGTATAGAGAATAAATCTTTACCAATGTAAAAAAACGATAAGAGCAGAAAGGTTATGAACGCTAAGACAGCTTCTTCCTTTACACGCCAGCTCATACCGAGCTTGCTCCTACCGGCTGGATATTCCTCCTCTCTCTTTAGCGAGAGTGTTAGAAATGTAAAGACCACTTCTTACTTAGTTAATAAAATCAGTTGTCCCTCCAGCATTTCTAATATACCATATAAATTCTAATTTAGCAAGAAGTATTTTTGGAAATTTTGGGAAAAAGGAGGAAGAAGGTATCACCCTGCTGGTTTATGAGAGAAATGGAAAAAAGAAAGTTGAGGATTGGTGGAAAAGATGGAAACCCGAAGTGAGTGTAACAAACGAAAGTTTTCTATCTTTAGATTGATTAAAAAATTATGGTCTTCTCCAAAAGAGTTGCTAATTAAAAGGGTTCCAGGGGTCGAGGATTCTCCCGACAAAAGTCGGGACCCGCCTTCGGAGGAAAGGGATCAAGTTAAAAGCTTAAGAACTTAAAAGGGTTATCAACAGATGATTGAAAGATAGAGGATTAACAGAGACTTAAGAAGGTAATAAAACAGAGTAGGGATGCTAACGAAAATTATTATGTCTTTGAATTACAGACACTTGTCCGCCAGAGGCGGATCTGTCTATGACAGAAATCCTTGATCTCTCGAATCCTTTTTAGCAACTCTTTTGGATAAGAACCAATTTTAAAAAAACCGCACCAGCCCCGATGGATCGGGGTCTCCGCTTTGCTACGACAAGCTGGTGCACTCCTTTCACGCTTTTTCAACACTCCCTAAAGGTTGCGACAACAACTTTAAAACATAATTATGATACAGCCTCTGCCTTTGGCGGGATTTTCAACTTAAACCAGGAGAGGAATTCACCCTGAAGGGGATAGGGCGTGAGGTCAGGTCCCGCTTTGCTGGATCCGCCTGGACGGGTGGTCGTCTGACCACCTTTGTCGGAGTATACGCACCTGACTTAAGTCAGTTAGAACTCTGCCGAAGACAATCCCACCCAAGCGGAGCTATCCGGATTCTCTTCAGTAGGAGAATTTTGAATAAAGTCTGCCTAATTCCCTTGACAAAAAAGTCAAATTGATTTATGTTTTGGCCGATTGGATCAGCTTTCATCGGAGGAGAAGTTAAGTATGAATACAGCGCCCACACGGATCTCCGTTATCATCCCGATTCGCAATGGCAAAGAGACTTTGGACCAGTGCTTAAGCTCGCTTAAACAATCGAGTTTACCACCATCTGAGGTGATTGTAGTGGATGATTGTTCCCAAGAGGATTACTCGGAGCTGGTGCGATCTTATGGATTCAAAGCCCTTAGGATAAATGAGCCGCGCGAAGCGGAGTATGCCCGGAACAAAGGTGCGGAGATGTCCACCGGTGACATTCTGGTGTTTACCGACTGCGACATGGTGATTCACCCGGATGCCCTCGAAAGAATCCACAAGCACTTCTGTATGAATCATTATGCTGCCATCTCCGGAGTCTGTTCCCCTGAGCCCAACGATAAGAAGCTGGCAACCCGCTATAAGCATCTCTGGATGTATTACAGTTATCTTCACTCTCCCAAGGATTTTGATTTTTGGATTTCAGGCATCGGGGCGGTCAAAAGAGAAATCTTTTTTAAGCTGAAAGGGTTTCATACTACCTTCCAGACCAAATATGGCGGGGGGGATTTGGACTTTGGAAGGCGTCTTAAACAAGCCGGACAAAAGATACGTTTGGACACCAAGATACAAGGAACTCACCTTAAACGATATACCCTCCTAAGTCTTTTGCGCAATGATTACAGCCGAAGCAAAGGCTGGTTTCGATTCGTTACTGGTCACAAGCTGGTCCCTTATGTCATCAAAAAGCTGAGGATTGCCAATATCTATCCAACTTTTATTATATCCGTATTTCTCTCCTTTATTTTTGTCCTCTCATTGGTTTTTTCACCCCTATTTAAGATATCATTTTACCTTGCTGTTTTTTCTGCTCTGGTATATTTAATTATAAACTACCCGTTATTTCGGTTTTTCCGAAAGAAAGACGGGACCAGCTTCTTACTGAAAGCGATTCCCTTGAGTTTAGTTGATCATCTATTCGCTGGTCTGGGGGTGATCAGAGGGTGCGTGGGTTGGTTAAGCTCGATGATGATCAAGCCATTTCAAAAAGTCAAATTACAAGCTGAGTCACGGAAAGACTTGTTATCCGAAGGATCGGTAGGACAGGTTAGTGAGTCGAAGAATTTATAATTGCGAATCATCTCTTAATAAGTTGCTGATTAACAGGGTTCATGAGGTCAAGGATTCTCCATCAGAGACAGGAGAATCCTTTTTAGCAACTTTTTTAGAGAAAAAACACAAGAGAAAACGTTGACCCACTTAGACAATCAAGGAAGCCATGAGAAGATAAAGGTAGCATTCAGCTCTCTTTTAGCTGCTATTTTCCTCACCCTCACAAAACTGATAGTAGGTTTAGTTACCCATAGCTTGGGGATACTATCTGAGGCAGCTCATTCCGGCCTTGATTTGGTAGCAGCTGCAATTACCTATTTTGCGGTAAAGGTATCGGATAAGCCAGCTGATGTTGAGCATCACTATGGACATGGCTAAGTGGAAAACCTCTCCGCTCTATTCGAGGCGATCCTGCTTTTGCTCACCTGTATATGGATAATTTATGCGTCTTTTAAAAGGCTCTTTTTCAAATCGGTCGAAGTCCAGGTTACCCCAGTTAGTTTTGCGGTTCTCTTATTTGCTATATTGGTCGACTTCTCTAGGTCTACCGCACTTTCAAGGACAGCGAAGAAATACCAGAGCCAAGCATTAGAGGCAGATGCTCTTCATTTTAGAAGCGACATCTACAGTTCCGCAGTGGTGATCTTCGGTCTGATCATTGTCCGGCTTGGATTCCAAGTAGCGGACTCGCTTGCCGCTTTAGGTGTAGCGGTATTGGTGGTTTATACTTCCTTTCGGTTAAGTAAAAGAACAGTGGATGCTCTCTTAGATCGGGCACCGGAAGGATTAGAGCAGAAGATTAAGGGAATTGTCGAAAAGATTCCCCAGGTCAGCTCCTGCTCCAGATTGAGACTAAGAAAAGCTGGCAACCGTTATTTTCTGGATATGAATGTCCTGCTTAACAAAAATAGTTCTTTAGAAAAAGCTCATCAGATCACTAACCGGATAGAGGAGGAAATTGCTCTTATTCTGCCAAATTCGGATGTGATAGTCCACACCGAGCCGGATGAGGGAGGGGGATTTTTGGAAGAAAAAGCAGACCTGCTGAAAGAGGGGCAGGAAGAGAAAAGAATAGTCTCGGAGATATTAGAACAGCATTTTGACGAATTCGTAGAATTTCACGATTTGACTTTTACCCGGTCCAAAGATTCGAGGCTGATTAATGTTCATCTGGTAATGCCTAAAGACGTGAAGATCGAAGATGCCCATAAACTCTGCGATCATCTGGAAGATCATATCAAAGGCAGACTGGGAGGATCGGAGATCTCCATACACATAGAGCCATGTGCAGGTGATTGTAAAACTTGCGAACAGGAATGCGAGAGCAAAGAATCAATAAGAAAACACCATCGCAAAGATTAAAGAGCACCCCTTAATCCCCTCCTTAACAAGGAGGGGACAAAGGGGGTGGTTGACAAATAGGGATCCAGATGCATTCATATGAATTCGTCTACAAAACTATTTCTTCATCTGGTGCAGAATCATTGTTTTCTCGGTTATCATTGCTTTTAGGTCTTCTTTCGCCAGCATCAGATCCAAAATTTCACCTGCCTTGTTGGGGTCTGCCACCAGTGATTCGGTGAGCTGTTTCATGCTTTCCGGATCGCTCATCACCATCTGAACCAACTGTTGTTTGGTATCCGGAGTCTCCCAAATTTTCTGCATGATCATCTTTGACATCTGGGGATCAGCCATTAACTGTTTTACCGCATTCTCTTTACTACAGCTGGTGAGGAACACCACTGAAGCGATGCATGCTAAAACCAAAGAAAAAATCACGATCTTCTTCATCTATTTTTCACCTCCTCCTTGCCAAAAAGTAGTTTTTCTTCTTTCCAAGTTTATTTTTTTGATTGTTGTTGTCAAGTAAATTTTGATAATATCTTGAGAAAGTCAAATTGCAAAAGACATTGCTGGAGTGTCAAGCCCTGCCTTTGGCGGGATCTTCGACTTTAGCTTGACTTAAAAGTTCCTGACACTACGAGTTATTTCTTGGTTCGCCTGAAGGGTGTGTTGAAAAACTAAATTAGAGGAGGTGCATTTTGTAGGGACAGGGCTTGTTGAGCTTGCGAAATCCCGTCCATGGCGGGATCCTTGTCCTAACTTCATAGCGGACAGCCACACGGTTCGACAAGCTCACGGTCCCTGAGCAAAGTCGAAGGGAACCTGTCGTAGGGCGAAGTCGAAGGGAAGGGCTGTCCCTACAGAAAACCTTTCTTTTAATTCGAAACCATAAGAGTCTTTTTCAACAATCCCTGAAGGCGAACACTCCACGTTGTCATCTTCAGGCAGGTTATAAGGTTTTCTGGAAACTGGAATCTGGACTCTATGTCTCTTCTGGTTCGCCTAAAGGCGAACACTCCACACTCCTTAGCCTAGCAAAAAAATCGAGATAAATCATTTGATCGGCAGTGGGGTAAAGGAGAGGACAAAAATGAGCATTGCCACCCAGCCAATCACTTTCCGCTTGGTGTCCAAAGGAATCTGATCGTTTAAAGTGGGCGGATGACCGATTTTGATTAATAAAACTAAAGCGATCCACACCAACCACCCCATCCAGAAATATGCTAAAGGAATGAGAGCCAGTATCGCCAGAAAAGCGATCTTGCGCTGAGCTTTTCCTAAAAGAGCATACATAATATGGCCACCGTCTAATTGTCCGATGGGCAAAAGATTGAGCATGGTGACCAAAATCCCCGCCCAGCCGGCAAAGGCGGTAGGGCTTAAGAGGAGGCTATGTCCTTCGGGAATATCTCTCCACACCACCCAGGAGAGAAATTTGAATATCAGCGATTCTCCCAGAATCAAACCCTTATCTGAAACTTCTTTAATAATCTGTGAATGGGATAATCCAATAATAACCACAATCACCGAGATGACGAACCCGGCAATAGGACCGGTAGCTCCCACATCCAATAGATCGCGACGACTCTTGAATGGAGATTTTGATCTGATCACCGCACCAAAGGTGCCGAATAACGTGGGACCAGGAATAAAATAAGGCAAGGTGACCTTGATCCCGTTTTTTCTTGACTGGAGGTAATGTCCAAACTCATGGAAGGTCAAAATCAGAAGTAATGGAACTGCAAAAGAAGCTCCTTTGAAGATCAGAAGAGGATGAGAGATCGGATTCACATCACTCATAATACAGCCAGCGGATAAAGTGGTGATCACCGTCAATGCAAATAGGATTATGTTGGTCCAAGGAATTTGTTTCTTGGTTTGAAAATTATGTTTCGCGATATGGATCAGCATCGATCCAGTCACTCCGGTGGGATCAAGCTGTTCGAACTCCGCAAAATAGCCCAAAGTTGAAAGTTTATTTGTTACCATCTCCTTCCAGTTTTCAAAAAGAAGATATGGGGAAGCCTTTAAGAAGATATCTTTTCTGGTGTAAAAGATGTTTTGAATTTCCAAAATATCAAGCAGACTATCCCTTAGGGCTTGAATCTGATTCTGCATTTCGATTTTTCTTTTTTTCCACATGGCTTATTTACCTTACGCACATCTGTGCTTCCCGTTGGTGTTCTTCAGCAACGAGAAATAATTAGTAGTTAAAGAACATCCACCGATAGCGACAGTAAACATATCTCATGTTGGTCGGGGGTTCCCTTCAGTGTGAAGCCCTTTCCTTCGACCCTGAGGTCTCACTTCGTGCCGAGCGCACTCAGTGCGAGGCAGGACCGAAGGGCAGGGTGAACCCTAACCTCCGATATTAAGGTTCGGGGTGCTGGCATCCTGAACCAACATGGAGGAAATCATTTTGCAGAGAGTAATTCTTTATACTCCTGTGGATGAGACAGAATCTGGATTGCTTTTACAATCTGGGGATGATCTTTGAACCATACCTCATATTTGGCATTCTGCCCGTAAAGTTTAACCAGAATGTTTTCCTTAATTTCGGATTTAATGTAAGTTTCTGACTTCTGAAAATCGTTTTCTTTCTCAGACTTTATCAGCTCTTCTAATTTCCTTATCTGTTGATTCACCAAATCTGATCTTCCCTCCTCTTTTACCGCCTCCTTTAGTTTCGAAAGCTCCAGCTCGGATGAAGTCTGGTAATCGAAGTTTTTGGTCTTAAGAAATTGCTTAAATTCAGCCAGCATCTTTTCGTCCACCTCAAAGTCTTTAGGAACATGAGGATGAGTAGCGGTATAGTGTACGGCGAAATCAAAGAAAGAAAGCTTAGCTAAAAGATTATATTCCAAAGGGGATATAGTTTCATAAGGGACGATAACATCTGGAACAATTCCACCACCACCATACACCACCCGCCCTCCCTTGGTGAAATATTTTTGTTTTAGCTGGGTGGAATCTGAGACGACATTGTCTTTATCTGTTTTCTCTCCTTCTATGGATGAAGAGGTATGGTTTTTCAAGTCCTCTGGTTTCTGAATGCATCTGCCGGAGGGGATATAGTATTTGGCAGTGGTGAGTTTCAAGCCAGCTCCATCTTCAAGATTAAACACGGTCTGCACCAAACCCTTTCCAAAGGTGGTATCTCCTATGATGATTCCTCTATCCCAGTCTTGAATGGCTCCCGCTACGATCTCCGAGCCGGATGCAGAGCCTCCATCCACCAATACCGCTAAAGGAAGCTGAGGATAGAGAGGTTTGTCTAATGAGTAAAATTCTTTATTCTGATCTTTCATCTTCCCTTTAATCTCCACCAACAATCTTTTAGGCTCGAGGAAAACGTTTGCGACTCTCACCGCTTCAGAAAGAAGCCCACCCGGATTTCCTCTCAGATCCAAAATCAGCCCTTTTATTTTTTTTCGCTCCAGCTCACTTATTGCCTCTTTAAGCTCGTCAGAGGTAATGTCGGAAAAACGATTCAATCGAACATATCCAATTCCATCTTCCGCCATGCCAAAATATGGGACTGATCTTATGGAGATTACGTCCCTCTCGATGGTATATTCCATCGGCTGGTCGATTCCTTCTCGCTCTATGGTGATGTGAACCAACGTTCCCTTCTTTCCCCGGAGCTTGCTCACCGCTTCATCCTCGGTGATGCCTTTAGTGGAGATACCCTCAATCTTTATGATCTTGTCTCCCGCCTGAATTCCCATCCGCTCGGCGGGCGTATCTTCTAAAGGAGAGATAACGGTTAGCCATCCGTTCTGGATGGCAATCTCGATCCCCAATCCCTCAAACTGACCCTGAGTGTCCTCCATCAGAGCGCTATATTGTCTTGGGTCAAGGTAGCCAGTGTATGGATCCAGTACACCCAGCATTCCGTTAATTCCCGCTTTAATCAAGACCTTAGGATCGACGTCTTCCATATAGCTGGAGTTTACCACCGAAGCTATCTGATCGAATTCTTCTAGGGTTGAGCGCAGATTGTCGGTCAAAGCATAGACCAAGCTAACTAGCAAAATCCCAATTAAGGCTACAGTTAGAAATAATGTCGACTTCCTGATTTTCGTATATTCTTTGACCATCACATTCCTCCTAAGATATAGCTTAGATTATTCAAGGAATTTGGAGTGTTCGCCTTTAGGCGATCCAAAAGAATCGTTTTCCTTAGCGTTCGAACAGGGATTTAACCGCTGTCCGAGCACGGAGTTGCTGGTCCAGCTGAAGTCGTAGATCCCGTCTAAACGAGGCTTGACACTCCAGTTCCCCCCAACAATCTATTCCGATTTATTTAAGTCTTGTTTGATCTACTCAGAAAGGAATCAACCACCCTCTTCACCTTATGCCAGGTTCTATCTTTATCGTCAGCTCCAGCTATTACTTTGATTCTTCTTTTGTTCTGCCGGGCGATCTTTAAATATCCCTCTCTTATCTTTTGATGAAATTCAAGTCGTTCTCTCTCCAGACGATCTTCTTTCCTCTTCTTTTTGTTTCTTCTATCGAAAGAAGTCTCAACCGACACGTCCAAGAGTACGGTTAAGTCCGGCTTGAGCTTAAATGCAGAGATCTGGTTTAAGTATTCTATCATCCTTTTATTCAAACCACGTCCATAACCTTGATAAGCTAAGGTGGAATCAAAATATCTATCACAGACGATCGCTTTCCCCTCTTCTAAGGAGGGGAGAATGACTTTTTCGGTAAGCTGAGCTCTGCTGGCTTCGTATAGCAGAAGCTCAGTCAAAGATGTCATTCCTGAGTTCTTTTCGCTTAAAAGGACCTTTCGTATCTTCTCCGCTATTTTGTCTCCACCCGGTTCTCTTATAAACAACACGTCATACCCCTTTCCGATAAGATAGGAGGCAAGCCTTTTGGCTTGGGTGGTCTTGCCACAGAAGTCTATTCCTTCTAAAGTTATGAATAAACCATTTGTAGTGAGTGAAGCGAATCTATTCATATCAGTGCAGAATACAGAGTGCAAAGTGCAAAAATCAAAATGTTTAACTACAATTTTAATTTTGCAGTGGACGGCGGACTTGTCCTGAGCGAAGTCGAAGAACTGTCGACTGCGGACGTTTTAAAAACAAAGAGGTGGTGAATGGTTCAGACCACCTCCCTCAAATATTCTTTGGATCAAACAGGGGTTCAATCCCCATCCGAACGGGCTTGAATCGGATTCTAATCTTTTAGTGGCTTCTTATTTTTCAAAGGTGCAATCTTCTTCTCTTTTTTCCCATATTTCTTGATAAACTCTTCGGTTAGAACCCGTGCTTCCTCATCGGTGTATTGCTTGGGCGGCGACTTCATAAAATAGGAAGATGGTGCATCTAAGGCTCCACTAAGCTTGTGATTTAATGCCAACTTGCAACATCTCACCGCATCTATCACCACACCAGCGGAGTTAGGAGAATCCCATACTTCCAATTTTAGCTCCACATTCAATGGGACGTCACCGAAGGTGCGTCCCTCCATCCGGATGTAAGCCCATTTCCGATCGGTTAGCCAGGCTACGTAATCCGAAGGACCGATGTGCACGTTGGTGGCTCCTAAATCGTAATCCAACTGGCTGGTGACTGCATTGGTTTTGGAGATCTTCTTCGATTCCAGTCGGGAGCGCTCCAGCATGTTCAAAAAGTCGGTATTTCCTCCCACGTTTAATTGAGAAGTTCTCTCCAGCCTCACTCCCCTCTCCCGGAAAAGCCTGGTTAAGACCCGATGAACGATAGTGGCGCCCACCTGGGATTTAATATCGTCACCGATCACCGGCAACCCCCGATCAGTGAAACGTTTCTGCCAATATTTTTCCCGGGCGATGAAGACCGGGATACAGTTGACGAATCCGCAGCCTGCATCCAAAACCTGCTCCACATACCATTTGGTCGCCTCCTCGCTTCCTACCGGAAGATAGTTGACCACCACGTCCGTTCCGGTATCCTTGAGAATCTTAACCATATCCGCGGTGGGACCGGGAGCTTTCTGAATTATCTTTGAAAGATACTCTCCCAGTCCATCGTGAGTCATTCCCCGATGAACCGGAACTCCGAATCGGGGAACTGAGCTGAATTTATAGGTGTTGTTAGGATAGGTAAAGACCGCTTCGGAAAGATCTTTCCCCACTTTATTTTTGTCGATGTCAAAGGCGGCAGAGAACTCTAAGTCTCTTATGTGATAACCTCCCAGGTTGACATGCATCAAGCCGGGGACGAAATCTTTGGGGCTTGAGTTTTTGTAATACTCCACCCCCTGCACGAAAGAGGAGGCACAATTTCCCACGCCGATGATGGCAACCCTAACTTTATCCATGTTAACTCCTTAAAATGCGTTCAAGGTTCAAGGTTTAAGGTCAAAGGTGTCAGGTATAAGGTGTTAGGTGAAAGGTATAAGATTAAAGGTTAAATTTTGAATATTGAACTTTGAATGTTAAACTTTGTACCTTGAACGCTTTTTATACTCTTGGTTTCTTGAGCTGATTTCTTATATGGATCACTCTCTGGAACACGGTGATATTGGCGAAGATGGCAACAAACCAGATAGTAGCTATCACTATATATACTCCCATCTTGGGAATGGAACCCAAAAGGGAGCCAATGGCAAGATAGGTCATCCTTTCGGGTCTCTGCATCAGGCCTACCTTACATTCAAGCCCCAAGCCCTCTGCTCTTGCCCGGGTGTAACTCACCATGAAAGAGCCCGTAATGGCTAAGATAATTAAGTAAACTATATAACTATACTTGTTATGAAAAAAGACCGCCAAGCCTAAGAATAACAGGATCTCGGAATATCGATCGATGGTGGAATCTATCAAGGCTCCGAATTTTGAGATCTGGTTAGTCTCCCGGGCTAACTTACCGTCCAGCACGTCGCAGGCACCTGCCAGCACCACCAGAACTCCTGCGTAAAAAAAATATCCCTGCCGGTAGAAGTTGAAGGCTATGAAGCTGAACAGAAGTCCGGAAAATGTGATCACGTGAGGATGAATTCTCAAATTGATCAGAAATTTAGCCACCGGCTCGATAACTGTCTCGAATCCGGTGATCCAGTGTTTATTTAATAGCTTCAACTCTGCCATAGTCATATTTACCGCTCATACTTAACTGAAAAGGTCATGGGTCAAGACTTGTTCCTATACTCTTGCCCCTTGACCCTATCTCTGCTGCTGCATAATATCAGTCCAATCGGGCTAAGTCAAGTGAAAATTCCTTTTCGACTATTTCTTGTTTTAAGGTGACGCTCTGTTTTTTGATCACCTGGTCGCATATAAGTATACTCACTCCTCCCACCAGAAGCCCGGCGACCACGTCGGAAACATAATGAAAGCGTCCATAAACCGTCGCCACAAAGAGGCTTATTATCAGAGGAGAAAGAATATAATGCAGTATGCGATGATGTCGGTAGGCATATACCAAAACCACCAGTGCCACCGCCACGTGAGAGCTGGGCATAGCGGCACCATGAATTCCCGCCAGGTCTATAAGCTCTTTAGCCAAAGACGTGAAAATTCCACCGTTTAATTCCGCCTGATGACTACTAACAAGAGCGAATCGTGGACCTGCTACCGGAAAGAAGATGAATCCAAAAAATGAGACATAATAAGCTACAGCAGAGGTGAAGAGCAGATCGTCGAATTCCTTAATCTTGTTTGTGAAGAAAAGTCCTGCACCCAACACCGCCAGAAGAAAGTAATAAAAAACATAAGAAAACATCATATACTCGTTTGCCCAGAAGCAAATGAATTTCTGCATCCACACTGTGGGATAGATGCCGAAAACTGCCAGCTCCAGATGGTTTATAAAAGGATCGAAGAAATTGGGGAAAATCAGATGGACTAACTGTCTGGTCTCCTCATAAAACAGAACAAAAAAGAGCAGAGGATACCAGTGTCGCAAGAAAAGTAATCCTCGGCTGGTTTTATGATTCCTCATATTAGCGATTAGAACCACCGCTAAACAGATGGCAAGATTAAACGCTATATATCCACCCCAATTATGCAGATTGACGTGGAAGAACAAAATCAAAAGACTCAAAGCCAGCAGGTAAATTAAAGTGGCTTTGTCGACCAGAATATAGTTGGAAGTTTTGATATTTTTCATAGCCAGCACATTAATACAGAAAAATCTTCAAGTCACGATCTACCAGTTTTCCACGAATCCTATCTTGGATTTCTTTAGGGCTGGTGACTCAAGAATCTTAGTCGAATAGTTCATTTTGGGGATTTTCCTTGAATTTAGATGTTTTTTTGAGCACCCTTTTGTCAACTAATTCAAAGATGTCTCTTTTGCCTTTCTTTTTCCAGTATTCTTCCCTCAAAGACTCAAAAAATATCACTTTCCAACTATCATCTATGAATCGCTTAGCAAACATCGGTGACCTCATCTTACGAATCAATTGTGGTTCTCTATCTTCAGGAATTATTAAAAACTTAGGTACAGACGAGTCTAAATTCGATCCGCGGTTAAGACTTTCGGTCATAGTGGTCGTGGCTTCAACTTCAAAAGAACAATAGACTCGATTATTCTTGACCCACAAAACGTCGATGTCATCAACAATCTGAGGGTTTTGTATGTTTTCTAAATGGGCGACTCCCTCTAAGGTGACATATTGTTTCAACGGACCAGATTTGTTGGGGATATATTGAATTCTTTGAGATTGTTCCTTATTACCGATCCATATTCCATAGAGTAAAGAGTTACCGATCTCAGCTAACATAACAATAATCTCCGTGTGACCCCTTTCGATAGCTTTCTTGGTAAGGTCAGATTTGATTAACCAATAACCACCCCTCATAGGGCGAGCAAATGTTTTTAATGCTTCATTAATACTCATACTATCTGAAGTGAGGGAGTTGGGAAATTCTGTGCTTATTGCATCCCACATTTCGGTGAATGTTACTTTTCCCCGTTGCTGTAGCTTTCGCAAAACAGTTTGTTCAACACGTTCCGATAATGGGATGGTCTTAAGATGGGGAACGATGGAAGAATCTTTGAACCACCAAAGTTGACCTTCGCTTCCGCCAAGCTTTGCGGATACGAGTATGAATTCTTTATCTATGCGATTCTTTAGGACAGTCTTTACATCTAACCCGGTGTGAAGCTCCGAAAAATAACCATGTTTGGCTAGCTCCGGATCAATGGTATTGATTATGACGGTATAAGGAGTCTCTTCACCTCGTTCCGCCAACACCCTTTTGGTGGTCTCGACCACGATCTTTTCAAAACGCTTCTCATCAATCTCCGTAGGTGATTCTGCTTTTACTCCCGCTTTTGGTTTAAAAAATCGCAAATAAAAATCACCCTGGGCTGAACCAAAAGGCTGAAGCAAAGATTTAGCCGAGGGCCGGGCTAGCTCTTGGTGGTGAATCTTTTGGAATTCAAAGCCCGCAAAGACTCCGGCATATATAGTGGCATTTCTTATCTTGAAAGTAGGATTATGGAATGTAACAGAAAGATAAGTATCAGGTTTTAATATTCTATTCATATCTTCAAAGCTTCTGCGAAGCAGACTATGATAAACATTGAAATCTTTGTCCTGTCTTTCATTCCTCACCACCTCATCTGAAGCTATCTTTTCCAAATACCCTTTGTCTTTTTTAAGCCACGCAACCCAGAGATAGGCAAGCTCACCGAACTGAATAGAAGCGTCATAAGGTGGGTCAGTAAATATATAGTCAATACACCCCTGCTCACCAAATTCCTTTGCCATCTCTTTCATCAGGTCCAACGACGAACCGGTGTAAATGAACACGTCTGCTTTACCTTCTATGACCTCATGGTAATCTGAGGCAAAACGAACGTTCTTAAAATATTTGTTAGACTCTTCTTTAGCCTTTATTAAGCCCTGCCTTCCGATAATTGCACTCTCAAACTTTTCCCATACATTGGATTCCATATAAGTATTCGCATACCAGTAACTGTGTTCGTTCCAGACAGAACTTAACGGACGAGTTGGCCTAACAGGCATCATTCGTGTGCACAGGTGCACCATAGAGGTAAACCCTATCTTTAGAAGATCCCGCAAGTCCTTATTAGGTTCCTCTTCTATCGCTTTAATTAACCACGCCAGGGCTTGAAGATTGCGTTTTGTGAACAATTCATCCAATGATTCATATTGCTGTTTTTCTTTAAAAGGCTGCCCATTTACGTGATACAATTTCTGCTTAGGATACCATTCTTTTATCTCTCGGGCTTCTATATCTTTTAATAGTTTCTTGTCATAAGTCTTAAGTGCGCAGTTTTTTTCTTGACGATCACTGCAATGAGGACAACTCTCATATCTAATCTCCATACACTCGTCTTTTTCCCAAATCGAACAGGTGAAAGGTATTTCCTTTCCGCAACTTCGGCATTTCGTCTGATAAAGAGACAGTATCTTTTTCTTGATCTTCTTCTCCACTCTTTCAAATGCTTCATGCAGTTTGGTTAATGAAACATTCTTGACGGTCATTCGAGCTATTTCTGTGGCAACCGGCAGAATATCGCATATTATGGCTCGTCGGTTATTTCTTAAAGCTTCCATTGCCACCACGCCACTCCCGGCAAAAGGATCGAAAACTATTCCGTTTTCGGGACAATAGTTTTGTATAAACTTACCCACCACGTTCCAGGTCTTTCGTGACCAGAATTTATGCCAATTATACATTGGCGTATGCGCTTCCGGAGGAATCTGACGGTTAAGATGAGTTGGATTTGATTTTTTCAGAAAGGATACTTTTGTACCTAACTCGGTCATTTCATTGCCTTTCGATAAATTTTAAGAGTCTTCTGGCGATTTCATACACAGCTGCAATTTTGGTGGCTTTGACTTCCTTCAATCCCTTAATCTTCATTAGATCCTTCAGCGAAACTCCCATTAGTCCACCCAAGGAATAATATGTGTCTAATATCTCTTCTGCAATCTGGTGAGCAGACTTATCTTTGATTCCCGATCCTAACACGATTTCCAATAATTCACTCTCAGTGCACGATTCTGCTCCCAGTCGGCGAAGTTTACCACCTGCATGTTCCCAGGTGACACCATTGGAACTATCTTTTGGTTCTGGCTTAGATGTTTTTCTTCTCATTTTATATTCCCTTCGTTGAAGTCACTTCTTCCCCTCAATCAAAATTACCAACTCCCCTTTAATCTTGCGTTCTCCCAAAGATTGTTTGATCTCTTCCGGTGTGCCTCTGATGATCTCCTCAAACTTTTTAGTCAGCTCCCGCGCTATCACTATTCTTCTTTGCCCCAAAATTTCAGATATGTCGTCCAACGTTTTGGCAAAACGGTGTGGAGATTCATATAAGATCAGTGTTCTTTTTTCCTCTCGCAATTCTTCCAGCCTTTTTCTTCTTTTCCCCTGTTTGGGTGACAGAAATCCTTCGAACACAAATTTATCCGTAGGGAGTCCGGACACCACTAAGGCAGAAAGAAAAGCAGACGCTCCGGGAATAGGGACCACTCTGATGCTTTCCCGGATGGCTTGTTGAACTAGAAGATAACCCGGATCAGAGATACCCGGCGTTCCCGCATCGGAGGTCATTGCTACGGATTTGCCTGCTTTCAGTTGCTCTATCAAAAAAGGAGCTTTTCTCTCCTTGTTGAAATCATGGTAACTGATTATACTTTTGTGCAAGCCATAATGTTTCAACAGGATTCCAGTATGCCGAGTATCCTCAGCCACTATTAAATCCACCTCTTTGAGCACTCTCAAAGCTCTTAAGGTTATATCCTCTAGATTGCCAATAGGAGTGCTCACCAGATATAAGACGCCGGTCTCAACGTGAACTTGTTCATCTTTCAGTGATTCTGGACACATAAGGTAAAAAGGTGTTAGGTGAAAGGTCAAAGGTTTAATCTTGAATTTTGAACGTTAAACTTTAAAACTGGAACGAGCTTAATCCTAAAGGTTAACCATCCCTCGATTCATCGGGTGTGGTTGACAGTAGCCTATAAAGATACGAATTGAACATAAGCTCACTCCCATGTGAATACTTTCAAAAAATACGTCAGGTTAGTTTTTTTGGCAACAAAAAATTAAAGAATTTAAAGGTTGACAAACAATTTCTGAGGGTTTATTTTTGGTGCAAAAGATTATGCAGAAAATCAATAACCTTTTGGAGGTTAACATGCGTGGAGTAAATAAGGTCATCTTGATAGGAAATCTAGGAAAGGACCCGGAGATGCGGTATCTTCCTAATGGCGATCCGGTTGTAAAATTTTCGCTAGCTACTGGTGCTAAATGGAAAGACCAAAATGGACAAATACAGGAAAGAACTGATTGGCACAATATTGTGGCTTTCAGACGAACTGCAGAGGTATGCAACCAGTACCTTAAGAAGGGAAGTCCCATATATGTAGAGGGAAGAATTCAAACTCGCTCTTATGATGACAAGGATGGCAATAAAAGATGGATAACCGAGATAATTGCCCAATCCATCCAGATGTTAGGAAAAAGGGGTGAACCCGGAGAGGAAACTCCTGAAGCGATGGAGGAGCCTTTAGTGAGCGAAACGAAAACCGAAGACGAGGACATTCCCTTTTAAATCCGAGGGATTTCTGTTGTCCATCTGTTGAAAAAATCCAAAAAACCAGCCCCTAACTTAAGTTAGGGTCTGGTTACTTCAAAAGACCGCCATTAACTTTAATGCCTTTCCAGCGTAAGGTAGCTTTAGCTTGCCTTTTACTTCTCCTTATTAATTCTTTCGTCAATTTTCGGACTCAGGCACCTGCGGTGCAATTCATCGATTCCGGTGAGTTAGCTTTAGTGTGTAAAACGCTGGGAATAGCTCACCCCACCGGCTATCCTCTATACACGCTTTTGGGAAGACTTTTTACCCTTTTTCCATTCAAAAACGTAATCTTCCGGGTTAACCTTTTATCTCTTTTTTTTGTTTGTTTGACTAACTTAGTCTTGTTCTTCGTTATTCTAAAAACCATAAAGAGCCAAACCATCATGGCAATCTGGACTGCGTTTTTGACAAGTTTGATCTTCTCCTTTATTTCCACTTGGTGGTCCCAAGCAACTTCCAATGAGGTTTATGGTCTGAATGTCTTTTTTTATAGCCTGATTATACTTTTAATTTTAATTTGGAGGGAGAAACTTCAAAAATCGAATGGCTCAAATCCCAAGGACGCTCTGCATGTTTTCTATCTTTTGATCTTCGTCTATGGTCTGAGCTTTGGCAATCACATGATGGCAGTTCTATTTTTGCCGGCTATCTTTTTCTTGTTTTTATCTTATGAGAGGAAGACCCTTTTCCGCCCCCAAAGGATCCTTTTAACCATCCTTCTTTTTATTCTTGGTTTTTCCATCTACCTATATCTTCCTATCCGCTCTTCTCAGAATCCTTTGTTGGACTGGAGCAATCCGGAAAGCTGGTCTGCATTCAAAAGACACGTCTCCGGCTGGCAATATCAGGTATGGATGTTTTCTGCCTCTATAGGGCGGATATTTACAAATTTAGAAAAGTTCGTAAAATTGTTTTTTAAAAATTTCCCGATATATCTACTTCCTTTTACACTTCTGGGAATTTGGAAACTCGTTTTTACGGATCGCAGATTTCTTATTTTCCTTTTAATCATATTCTTTTTCACCGTTGCCTATGCGGTTAATTATTCCATTCCAGACTTGGATCCATACTTTCTGGGATGCTTTATGATCAACGCCATTTTCATAGGTAACGGTTTTTTCTTTGTTTTAGAAAAACTGCAAAGGATCAAACTTCATAAAGTCATGAGCACCATGCTCATCTTTCTCTTTATTCTTTTTCCTATGATTATCCTCAAGAGGAATCACTTTGAACAGGACAAAAGCCGAAATTATTTTGCTTATGATCTGGTTTCCAATATCCTGCGCTCGATGAAAAAGGATGGTTTGATCATCAGCAACCTTTGGGGTCATTATTCTCCCTGGCTGTATCTCCGATACGTTGAGCTAAAAAGACCTGATTTAGTCTTTCTAGCCAAGGACTTATGTTTCTACTACTGGTATGTGGACTACATAAAACGGAATTATCCTGAAATTTATAAAAACTCAGAGGATCAGATTGAGTCATTTTCAGAAGAGATTCGCAAGTTTGAAGATGGAGAACCTTATGATCTTAACGTCATTCGGGAGAGATACTTAAGCGTGCTCAATGGTTTCTTTTTAAGAAACCTAAGCACCAGACCAATCTACGATGATTTAGTGGCAGAGCAAGAGGTGGGGAAAATGTTGGTGAAGATACCGGAGGGTTTAGTCTATTCTCTAAGGGACAGCTTTGCCTATTATCCTTACGATTCTCCCAAATTTGAGCTGCGAGGAGTGAAAGACAAGACCAGTTATATAGATGAACGCACCCGGCTTTTTCTTCTTCCGTATAATTTCATGCCCAAATATCGAATCAAATATTTACAATATTTCGGATTAGAAGAGGAAGCGCAGAGGGTGGCGGAAAAATATAAAGACATTTTGCAGAAATGATTTAGCTATTCTGGAGTGTCCCGCCCAGACGGGCGAGTGTCTGCTCGCTTTAGCGGAACCTGTCCCATAATCCTACATACTATGCTTCCACATAAGTTCTCAGCTACTTTAGTGACGTTAACACTTAAACCTGACTAAAGCACGAATTCTGTGTCTTGAGATCAGTTAGAACAAGATAAGGTTACCAATCAAAAATAGAAGGTAAGAAAATCCGTGAGCACTAAAATAAAACTGCTTTCAGCAATTTTGCTGATTTTGATTAGCAATCTTACCATCTATCTTTTGTCCTCCTCTCCAACAGTTCAGCTCATCGACTCCGGTGAGCTGGCGGTGGCGTGCAAAACCTTAAGCATCGCTCATCCCACCGGCTATCCCCTCTATACGCTTCTGGGAAGGCTATTTTCTCTTTTGCCTTTGAAGGATACCATCTTTAGATTAAACCTGATGTCACTTTTTTTCATCTGTTTAAGCAACGGGCTTCTTTTCTTTATATTGGTTGCTCTCCGACAGAACCTCACCCAGGGAAAAGGAAAGTTATTTCCTATCGAAATTAAGTCCGCTCTTTTAGCCACCCTGGTTTTCTCATTCTCACCCACTTTGTGGTCCCAGGCAACCTCCAATGAGGTGTATTCGCTGAACGTTCTGCTTTACAGTTTGATCCTCCTTTTGGTTCTGATCTGGAAAAATAATTGTAATAAACAAACAGGTGAGCGAATTCTTTATCTTCTATCATTTGTTTATGCTTTAAGTTTTGGCAACCACATGTCCACCCTCCTTATTTTACCCGCTCTCCTTTTCATTTTGATAACCACTTATGGAAAATCCCTTTTCCGATTGAAACGGGCAATCCTGATTCTAAGCCTGTTTCTTTTGGGGCTATCCATCTACTTTTTCTTTCCTATCCGATCCTCGCAAAATCCCATCATGAATTGGGGAAATCCGGAGAGCTGGGCTACGTTCAAAAGGCACGTGACCGGCTGGCAATATCAGGTGTGGATGTTCGCCGAATCGACGGATGCGCTTATGCTCAATTTTGAAAATTTCGTCAAGCTTTTCTTACATCAATTTCCTCTATACCTTTTGCCCTTTTCTCTTCTGGGCATCTACCGAATTTTCATCAAGGATCACAAGATTTTGATCTTCTTTTTGATTTTGTTTTTTGTCCACATCTTTTATGGAGTCAACTATGAGATTCCGGATATCGATCCGTATTTCTTGGGTGCTTTTTTCGTAAATACCATCTTCATCGGAGTGGGGTTTCATTTCGTCTTCCGAATAATAGAAGATTCAAAACTCAATAAACGATTTGTATTTGCCATCTTCATCTTGTTTATCCTTTTTCCTTTGATGTTGCTCAAGAAAAACTATTTCGAATCTAACCGAAGCCAAAACTATTTCGCTTATGATTATGCTTCTAACGTTATGCGCTCGGTTAAAAAGGATGCCGTCCTTTTCACCAATGTGTGGGATCATTATTCTCCCTGGCTTTACTTAAGGCTCATCGAACAGAAGCGGCCGGACGTCCAATATTTGGACGTCGAGCTTTGCCGACGCTCCTGGTATTTCAATTATGTGAAACAAAACTATGGTGATCTTTATCAAAAATCGCAACCAGAAATTGAAAAGTTCATCCAAGAGGTGTATCCTTTTGAGAATCGACTCCCCTTTAACTCTCAGATTATAGAAAATGCTTACGTGAATATGTTGAATAGTTTTATTACTAAAAATTACCAGAGCAAACCCGTATATGACGACATCATGGGTGAGTCAAAATTCGAGAAATCATATTTAAAGATTCCGGAGGGGATGGTCTTTTCTCTTAAAGATAGCTTACAATATTATCCTTATGATTTTCCCAATTTACAGATTCGAGGAATATGGGATCGGGGTATTTACAAGGACGATCGCACCCTTTTCATTTTGAAACAATATCCTTTTATGGTAGATGCCAGATTAAGATATTTGTCATACTTCAAGCGGGAAGAGGAGTCTGAAGCTTTGAAGAAAAGTTATGGGAGGCTTTTAAATGAACCGATGAAGTGAGCTTAGAATTAAGAGTTGAGAGTAGAGAGGGAAACTTCATTTCCTCTCCCCACTGGGGAGAGGATGAAGGTAAGAGGGAATCTACTTCTACTATTATGGGAGTTACACTCTAATCATTCTCGCTCGTCACGGAACCCGTCCGTGACGTTACTCGTAGGTTGCGTATAGGAGGTCTATTACTAACGGGAGAGCTTGGCGATCCAAATTTATTCTCTTACTGGCTAAATCCTATACCTTTTGAGCCAAATTCCTTACTTTCCCTTGGTGAAAGAACCAGAGAAATGATCTCCCAAATGACCCAATACTTTATTTTGCTGAATCGGATTATTTTTGCGTTTGCTATTTTTTGCAGTTTTATGATATTATAGCAAGTTTTCCGTTTAATTAGTGTCTATTAATAAAGTCTTATTTGGGATCTTTAGAAATGCGAGCGATTTTGAATTCTCTGATGGATGATAAGGAACTGCTCCAGAAGATCGTAGCAAAAGATCATGAGGCATTCAAGGTGCTGGTTGATCGTTATCAGGCTTTGGTGCTGAATACTTGTTACGATTTACTGGGCAACAGACAGGATGCCGAGGACGTGTCTCAAGAGGTATTTATTCAGGTTTACAAATCAGTCAAGGAATTTCGAGGTGAGGCTAAAATCTCCACCTGGCTTTACCGAATTGCGGTGAACAGATCGCTGAATTTTGTGCGGGACCATAAGCGATTTAGATGGCTTAAAAGCCTAAGCTCGTTACTGGAAGATGAAGGCAAGAGGGTGGAGGAAGTCCCAGCTTCAGATTCGGACCGACCAGACGTGGAGCTGAAGATTAAGGAACGAAAGGTGATAGTGCAAAAGGCAATCGATTCTTTACCTGAGAATCAACGAGCCGCTTTTGTACTCCATATCCATGAAGGATTGTCCTATCAGGAAATAGCTGAGGTTTTACAGCTCCCCCTGTCGTCCGCCGGATCACTTATTCACCGGGCAAAATTAAATCTGCAGAAAAAACTTTTTAACTATTTAGAACATAAATGACGTTTGATCGCAAGTTTTGAGGAAAATCCGTGTCCAAATTAATGAAAGAGGTAAAAGAATGATGAACTGCAAAAATGTTAGAAACAATTTCATCTCCTTATTAGAAAACGAGCTGACAGAGGAAATCAGAGTGGAGATGGAAAATCACTTTAAGGCTTGCTCTGACTGCTCCCATTTATTAGAGGATTTTTCACAATTGTGGGGAGCTTTGGAGCATCGGGAGAGAATTCAGCCCTCTCCTTTCTTCTGGACCAGACTGAGCCAGAAGCTTCTCGAATATGAAGCGGGTAAAAAGCCACATCTGGGATGGCTGGAGGGATTGGTCCAAAGGGCTCGTCCCGCATTTGCGGTTGGCGCCTTGGTGATCTGTATATTCATAGGCTATTCACTGGGAAACTTCGCCCAAACCGTCAATGGCCAAACCACGTCCGCAACAGACCAGCGTACCATTGCCTTGCAGCAGTTTTTTGATTCCCACTATTTGAATCCTCTAAACGATCTGCCCACCGGCTCCATTGAAGCCACCTATCGGGAAATGATTTCGGAGGAATAGAAGATGACCACAAAAAATAAATTAGCCTTTTTGTTCCTGGTGCTTTTAACCATCGTCAACGTCAGCGCATTGGTGACCATTGGATATCATCGCTTGCATTTTGAAAGGCATTTCCCCCCCGTCAGTCCACATGAATCACCGGAGAGTTTCATCCGGCATGAGCTGAATCTGAATGAAAAGCAGGCTAAAGAATTTGAATCCCAGGCTAAAAGATTCCGGGAAGAAATAGATCCAATCCGGGATTCACTCGAGGCTAAGAAGAGCAATTTGATGAATGAGATAATGTCGGAAAATCCGAATCAGGATAAACTAAGCCAGCTTTCGGAGGAAATCGGCGCTCTGCACACCGAGCTGGAAAAGAGAACCAGCGTGCACTTGCTGGAAGGAAAGTCACTTTTGACTCCCGAACAGCAAAAGAAATTCTTCTCCCTTTTTAAGGAAGGACGAAAACGGATAGGCGGATTTAAAGACCAAGGAAGAGGAATGGGAGAGCGACCCGAGCCTCCGAATTTCGAGGAGGGAAGATAAACATGAAATCCAATGGAATCATATGGAATGAAATGAAATCAAACGGAATCAAAGATGAACAAATCATCACCGATGATCTGGCATTTTCAGCTTATCTGAAAATGAAAGGTTATCATCTCATCAAATCGGATCAGAAAAAATCAAAAAGCGTCTTTGTTTTTGCCATCGGAGCTGAAGACGGAAATTCTCTGAAGGTGGAGTTTATCAATAGCGAGTTTTTAAGTTTCTATAATGAGCTTAGAAACTTGAAAAAGTTAATCTAAAATTGATGAGAGGAGTATAAAATGAAAACGGTTTTAATCCTAGCTGTCGTGTTGGTGCTGGTGTTCTTCTTTAGCTTTACACTGGTGACCAATGCGGTCTTGGCACAGGATAACGGATGTAGCCACCATCGAAAGGGCTTCTGGAGCAATCTGACCACAGAGCAGAGAGAAGCTGTTCATAATAAGATTAAAGAGATGAAAAACCAGGGTGCTGACCCGCAGGAGATTCATACGACAGTAACTGAGATGATTAAAGGTTTTGGTATCGAGGTGCCTGAGGAGTCGGTCGGACCACCACATCCTGACTGCTTTGGTCACGGTCCGGGTGGTATCTTTAAAGATATGACTGAAGAGCAGAGGGAAGCGGTTAAGGCGAAGATGAAAGTGATGCGTGAACAGAATGCTACTCCCGAAGAGACTCATGCCGCCATAACTGAAATGCTCAAAGGCTATGGCATCGAGGTGCCTGAGGAATGGAAGGGACCGCATGGTCGGGGTGATTTTGGTCATGGTCCGAGTGGCATCTTTAAAAATTTAACTGACGAGCAGAGAGAATCGGTTAAGGCGAAGATCAAGGAGATGCGAAACCAGAATGCTACTCCCGAAGAGACCCACACCGCCATAACTGAAATGCTCAAAGGCTATGGTATCGAGGTGCCTGAGGATTGGCATGGTCCTATTGGGTTTGGTCCAAAGCGGGATAGATTTGGAGCCAATCTGACAGTTGAGCAAAAATCTGCAGTTCGGGAAAAGATCAAAGAGATGAAGAGCCAAGGTGCTAAGCGCGAGGAGATTCGGTCCGCCATAGATAAGATGATACAGAGTTTTGGCAATAATTCACCGGAGAACTCTGAAAAGCTTTCTTCCGTGACTGCACCTAAGGAGAATGGAATTACCTCTCAAAGTTATCCCAATCCTTTCAATCCCGAGACCAATATCAGCTATACTTTGAATACTCCAGGAAACGTCCGGATACAGATCTACAACGTAACCGGACAGCTGGTTCGCAACTTTGATATGGGATACCAGCCAGCTGGCAGTTATAGTGTCCTATGGAATGGACGTAACGAACAAGGGGGATCAACTGCCAGTGGAGTTTATTTATACCGTATCGAAACCGGTCCCTATACCCTGACTAACCGTATGGTTCTGCTAAAGTGAGTTTCCACTCCTTTATATGGTGCTTGTTATCCTGGGGGTGACCGGTAACTACGGTTACCCCCAGTCTCTTAATAATCAAAGATGAGGTAAGAAATGACTTCTCATAATCTTACGGGGTTGCGTGCAAAAGTGCTCTTTTTATTAGCACTGATTATTTTAATCTTGTCAATGAGCTGTAAAAGCTCGGAGGTAGAGACTCACTGGTCTACATCTCCGGTGAAGGTAGATGGTGCAATGACCGAATGGGCTAATGTGCCCACAGTCTATTTCGAGGACAGCGGAGTGCAGATGGGTTTGTGCAATGATAGTCAAAACCTCTACGTTCTTTTCCGCTTCAGTAACCCCTCCTGGGCTGAAGCTATTCGTATGAGCGGTGTAACCTTATGGCTGGATAATTCTGGGAGGAAGAAAAAGGATTTTGGCATCCGTTACGCTGGTGGTCCCCCTGTTTCCGAAATTCAAAAAGGGAGAATGAATAATAACCGGGGCGGTTTTTGGGACAGCCTCACTCCGGAACAACAACAGCGCTTTACAGACATGCAGACGGCTCAAGCCCATCAGATAATCGTGATCAACAAAAAAAGTGATCAAGAAAGAGCCATATCTGCTGATGGATCCGCAGGCCCGTCAGTCAGCTTCGGCTCCTCCCAGGGTGCTTACACGTATGAATTCAGCATTCCACTGGGGAAAAGCGACGTCTCTCACTTTGGCATCGGTGCGCAACCGGGGCAGGCTATCTGTCTTGGATTGGAGTGGGGAGGCAAAAACGAGAGTGATCGTAGACGCATGCGAGAGGAAGGTAGCAGCGGAATGGACATGCCTCCTGAGGGTCGAGGTGGTATGCCCCCCGGTGGTGGTCCTCCTGGTGATCGGGGTGGTCCCAATATGCAAACACCCGAAAAACAGGAGATATGGGTGAAAATCTCGTTGGCTTCACCTCCGTAAGATAGGGAAAAGACAATGCCATCATTTGCTGAAAAGAGGAATGAACCGAATGGTTCGTACCGGAGGACACGGTGGGCAGTAATCCGGTTCAGTCTGGTGATTCTCTTGCTACTCTTGGTTTCTTGCACCACCATGTCTTCTTCTCGTAAGGACGTCAGCTCGGTTCTTGATTCTAAGATTTCGGGTAAGGTTGAAGAATCTTTTCAAATCTTGTGGGAGAAGTGGACTGTGAACTTTGGAGCAGGAGCAAAAGATAGAAAATTATTACCCTTGATCAGCTCTTTAACCATGACTGGAGGTCGGGGTGGTGGAGAGAACGAATTCCCGCTTCATATTACCGCCACCCTGATGGATTCCTCGCTCATCGAGGCGGGCTTACAGTATTATGCTGACACCATCCAGATGGCTCCGGAGGAAAAGCTAACATTCGGTAACGCCTATTATCAGCGATTTGATGTGGAAAACCATCTCCTGATCTGGTGTGAGCTGCAAACTTCCTGGACGGAGCTTTTTTTAGATCTCAACCGCTGGATCATCTTCATTGAAGATGATGCTCTCAACCAATATGAACCGGTGCAGGTATTAGAGGAATCTCAATTTACTCGCAAAACGGTTATGGATAGTTTACCGGAATTTAATAATGAGCCAAGACGACCAAGATGGAAAATCAATCATAAGTCTCTGATGCTTTGTTTCCCGAAGAAAAATCTTTTAAAGAATCCCATTTTCTCCGAAAGGATTAAATTCCTAAAACTCGTATTTCAACTCACAGACGACAGTAAAACGAGAGCTGAGGGGACTTGGGTCTTTAAAAAAGGATCATCTCCAAATTAGTGGATGAGTAGAACGTTTCGATAGTTCGACTAGACTCACTGACCTGGGAAAGTCGAAGGGTAAGCTCACCGTCCCTAAGGATTGGACTTTGCGCACCCTCTTTGTTCGGGCGGGGGTTAAACCTTCGCCCGAACATCCAGCCAAATTCTGTCAACGGATGAAGCGGACTTGTAGTGAGCGAAGCGAATCTATAAAACGGAGGGAAAACGAATTTATCCGTTATTTTAGCAGAAAATAAAAAGCTCGTCCCGAACGCCATAGGACGAGCTTCAAATAAGTTTATCTATTAGCAAATAAGTAGAGAGGAAACTATTCTATTTCTTCTCGGAGTCAGTTTTCTCCTTTTGTTGCTGCACATATTCGTCAAAACTGACCTTGTCGTAAAGATCATCCTTCACCCATTTCAAAATATATTTGAACTCGTCCGGATCCGCATATCCGCTGCGCGGAGCGATCTTCTCTCCATTCGACTTTAGAAACCAGGTAACGGGATAAGCCCGCACCCCATACGATCCAGCCACCTGTCTTAAGGTCATCTCCTTTCCATCCACCTTCACCTTCTCAGCGGATTCAGCATTCACCTTGATAGGCACGTAATTATCGTTCAATAGCTTCATGACCTCCGAATTGGCGAAGGTATTTTTATCCATCCTTTTGCACCAGCCGCACCAGTTGGCATAAAAATGAACCATCACGTGCTTTTTCTCTTTTTTAGCTTTGGCTAATCCTTCGTCATACTTATACCAGGTAAACGTGGTTTCCTTCACGCTCGTCTGGGTGGATTTGTCCGCAACCGGCTTTCCTGTTGAGCTTTTCTCCTTAACTTTTTCCCCCGAAGTGGTCTGAGAGTAAAGATTTTGATTACTTCCCAGGATAACCACAAACGCAAGAATAAGGAAGCATAACAAACATCTTTTTGTCTGCGAATTATTCATACGAATTTCTCCTTTCCAGGCGAGTAACCTTCACCTTTTGTGTTTAGAATACGTGTTGTCATAATCTGACGTTTGAAAAGCTGGTCTGTCCGTCGTCCGCTGTCCGCCGTCCGCAGCAAAAGCTCTTGTTCTAACTGTTCTCAAGACACAGAAATCGTGCTTTAGTCAAGATTTTTAAAACTTACACCACTAAAGTGGCTGGGAACGACAAATTGATTATATCATGCCCTGTCAAGCCTTTAAACATGGAACTAATCTCAGGATCACCACCGCATTCAACCTTAGTTACAAAATATAGGTTTAGCGGCGGACAACGGATGGCGGTCGGCGGACCGTGTACGATTCAGATTCCGTAAAGCTCTCCATATTTGTTCTTGAGATAATCCATTAGGTGAAGGTGAGAAAGCGGCTTCCCAGTGACCACTTCCACCAATTTCTCGGCACGATAGCGCTGACCATAAAAATATATCTTCTCATTCAGCCACTTTTTCAAATGGTTGAATTCTCCTTTGGCGAACTGCTCATCTAAGTCTCCTAACTCTTTCTTTGCCTGGTTGAAGAATTGAGCTGAGTAGAGATTTCCTAACGAGTAGGTGGGGAAATAGCCGATGTATCCCAAGCTCCAATGAACGTCTTGAAGGCATCCTTGCGCATCATTGGGAGGAACTAAACCAAAATAACTTTTGAATTTCTCGTTCCAGGCACCGGGAATATCCCTGGGTAGAAGACCGCCGGAGAAAAATGCCTGCTCGATCTCAAATCTAACCAGAATATGCAGATTATATGTCACCTCGTCCGCTTCCACCCGAATGAATGAAGGAGTCACTTCATTTATGGCAAAATAGAAATCTTCAAATTTCACGTTACCTAAAGCTTCGGGATAGATCTTTTGAGCTTTGGGATACAAGTATTTCCAAAAAGATCTGCTTCGTCCCACCAGATTTTCCCACATGCGGGATTGAGATTCATGAATTCCTAAGGAGACCGAATCGCCACCCGGGGTGCCATAGCGCTGGGGGTCTAAACCTTGTTCGTAGATGCCGTGACCAGCCTCGTGCAGGATGCCGAAAAATGCCTCGTTGAAATGATGGGGATTGTATCGGGTAGTAATCCGCACGTCTCCCGGACCTATGCCGGTGCAGAAAGGATGAACCGTAACGTCTAACCTTCCTTTTTCAAAATCATAGCCAATGGCTCCTGCCGCCTCCTTTCCGAAACGCTCTTGCCGATCGACCGGAAAGTCACGCAAAAGGATTGACTTGTCGGGATGCTGGCTGGAGTCGGCTATGGCTTTTACCAACTCCACCAGCTCCTGGCGAAAATCCGCAAACACCTTCGCCACTTTTTCGATAGTCGCTCCCGGCTCGAAATCGTCCAGAAGGGCATCGTAAGGATCCTTTTCGTATCCTACCGCATCAGCTTGCTGGTGCTTCAGCTGGATTATTTTTTCCAGATATGGCAGAAACAATGAGAAATCCGATTTTTGTCGTGCCTCTGCCCATACCCCATGAGCTATGGTGGTCACTTTGGTCAGCTCTTCCACCAGCGATTTGGGAACTTTCACTAACTTATCATAAGCGTGCTTTATCTCTCGTATATTAGCCGATTCGAAGCTGTTTGGATCGCCAGTAAAAGAGCTTCTCTCAAGTTGATTCAACAGATCACCGATCCGGGGGGAGGTGATTTTCTCATGTCTTAAGCCGGCCAGAAGCGCCAATTGATTTCCGCGATGCTCCACCCCTGCTTTGGGAATGTAGGTTTTCTCATCCCAGTCCAGAAGAGACATGCACGAATTTAAAAGGTAAACCTCTTTACACAGGCTCAAAAGTTCTTCATAAACTTTTTTCGAATCATCTGTCATGATTATTTCACTCCTTAATAATTTCAAGTTTTAGGATGCAGGCAAAGTAAGCCCAATTAACAACACTGTTATTATATAATCAATTTTTGATTTTTAGCAATTGAAAAATCCATAAAGACGTGTCAACGGACTGGTAGTGAACGAAGTGAATCTATTAAACGCTCAGACGAGCGTCCGTCTGGACGAATGGAACGAATAACACCAACGGAGGTAATCCGTTTAATAGATTCGCTTTGCTCACTACAAGTCCGCTACATCCGTTGACCGTATCACTAAGGAAATTAAATAGCACATCTTGTCATCGGAGTTAACCCGTTAGTATAAAAGGCTCACGCATTAACTCCTTGGGTAGTGGCTGGGAAACTCCCAACCAACATTAAGGATGAGTCGATATGCGGTCACTTCGTCTTTTTAAATATAGCCAGATGACTAGCTGAATGAAAATTATCCCCAGGCAATCTGCTAAGAAATCGAAAACATCACAGTTTCTGCCGGGGACGAATTTCTGATGAATCTCATCGGAAAGACCATAAATTATTCCGATGAAGGAAGAAAGAAGAAAAACGTTTTTCTTGAAAAATTCTTTTCCAGAAGTGAAGAACGACAGAAATAAAAGGAATGAGAAGATGCTGTATTCGATGAAATGAAGAACCTTGTCTCCCCATTTGAATGCCAAGGGAGGAGGGATTTGGGGGATAGCAGAGACTGCAAAAATCAACAGCGCATAGAATAATGCTATGTACTTAAATGAGACGAGTTTTTTTGTCATCGGACTTTTCAAAAGACAGTAAAGGTTGCGGCTATAACTTCAAAACCTAATTATGATGCCACCTCTTCGAAAGTGGGTTAATCTAAACCATGACTTAGGCGCACACTCAAATACATTCGTATTAGATCCACGTAATCATTGCTTTTATCACCAAAAATAAGGCGAAAGAAATCAATAAGGTGTAATTGGGGTTGATGTTTCTTTTGAATGCCAAAAAGGAGATTAAGCTAAATAAAGAGAGTAGAATTACATTCTCCGGTCGAAATGGTGCACTTTCCTTTGGATGTAATTTGAGAACAAAAAGAATACCTAAAAGAAATGCGCCCAATCGTCCGCTCCACTTGGTCATGCTCTGGAGATACCCTAAGGACAGATCAGAGGATACGCCAAAGCCTAAAGCATATCCTTTCATTATTCCTCTCGCTCGCAGATAAGCTTGATGAAAATTGAAGATCAAAAAGAAGCTTACCGCCCCCAAAATGCCAATGACTGAGGATAAAACTATTCCTAAGATTAACAATGCTGGTCTCAGATTCTGCCAGATGAGACGATCCCCTAAAGCTCCTAAAGGACCTTGCGATGAATCCTTAAATCTCTCAATTTGTTCACCGGATATTTTGTCCTCTTCCAATTTTGTTACCGCCCCCACCACATAGCTGGCAAGATAGGGATTGGCATTGAAACTTCTAAGATGTCTTTTTAGAAAATCACTTTGTTCCTCAATAGATGAGCATAGCTTTTTGGCAACAGGAATTAATATCCAGATAAAACCTAAAGCCATCATCCGGTCATAGCACCATCCAGTTTGAACGAAGAAGCTTCGGAGATATAAGCATAAAAGATTGATTCGCGATATTTTTTTCATAGGTCTGATTCTAAAGCCAGATTAAGATGATCCCTAACACCATACCAGCTATAATCAAAAGAGGTTTTCTTCTTTTGGCAAAAAGATTGAGCATGGCTCCTATTCCCAATCCCCAGATGGGCAGTTCTATGTTTTGAAGATATTGCTCCGGTATGAAGTCTAAGAGCCTCACTATTGGTTTAAGTAGAACGAATATACAGAGGATTCCCAAACCTGTAACTACGAATCCTCGAAGAAACGAGCCAGAAAGTCCCAAAAAGAAAAGAGAGGTGAATCTTTTTAGCTTAACTCTCTTTGCATAGAGATCTGCCTTTGGTATAAGCTGGGAGTTGAATTGCCTTTGTTTTATCAATGTCCAGCCGGAAAATAGGCTAAAGACGAGAACGAAAAGAAGGATCACCAAAAGAATCAGATTACCCCGGTCCGGAAACAAACCGGTTAATATGACAAAGCCGCATGATCCGACCACTGATCCTACTGGGGAATCGGGAAAAGTAGCGGTCCCGATGGGCATGACCCAAAGATACATCATCTGCAGTAGAACTCCGATCTTCAGTCCGTCGGGCAGATCCCTTAAGAGTAGACCAACTAACGGGCTAATTACCAGAGGCTGGGAGAACATGGTCTGAAATGCTTCGGTATTATCCAAGGCAACCAACCCACCCAAAAAACATATCAGGATTAACTCGCTCAGCATAAAATGAAGGATAAAGATTTTTCACAGATTGTCAATAAAAAAACCCCTCCCCAAAGAGGTGGGAGGGGTCTTTTTAACTAAGATAGCATTCTATGATGCTATTTCTTTTTCTTAGCGGCTTTCTTCTTGGTGGCTTTCTTTGCTGGTTTCTTCGCTGGCACTCTGCTCACCTCCTTTTTTGAGCTTAGGGGGTTGTTTTTTTGAGGTGTGCCCTTACTTCTACCTCGTTACGTTCTTTATTTCCAAAGTCTCTTTTCCGAAATCCAATATCATGCCTAAGGGAAGTTTGGTGGCTTTTAAAAAACTCCTCATTTTAGATTCATCCGCATCGTTTATCGGCTCGCCTGCTTTGACCATCACTATGATCTTTCCGTTCACCACAAACTCGAGATTATACTCTCCCGCCACGCTTCCTTTGTATGATAATTTTATATTTTTCTTTCTCTCGTAGTCAACCTTTCTTAGGTCCAACTCCACTGCCAAGGCCTGGCTATATGCGGATTCCTGAAAACCTAAACCCATATTCTTGTGAACTTCGAGTGCCGCCTCGAGAATTTGATCCTGCAACTCCTTCAAGGTTTTCTTCCTTTATTGCTTCGTCCAATAACGAATCGTCTGTCATAATATTGTTACAGTTTGTTGCTTCACTTCCCAATATTTTAAAAGCAAAATGCATGCCAAATTTAAGTTTTACTTAACTGAGTTGCAATACCTTAATATTCAAGCTATTTTCGAGATTAAGAAAAACTTACATAAAATTTCATTGCACATAATGTAACCAATATGTTACAATAATTAAACCTTTTATTGATAATATGTTGTAACTACAACAAAATCAAATAGTGTAACACGGATGTTACTAAACACTTAAATTGTTACACTCTTTTGCTTAAAATCAGATTCAAAACTGGTGTGTGTTATCAGAAAAGAAGAAAACTTGGAATGTTTACCTTTCGGTTAGCTGGATGGAATATTTGTTTTGAGAATCTTGCGGTCCAGTCAAAGAAGAACACACCAGGAGCTTTGATTATCTAAGACTGTATAGATAGCGTAGAAAATCTTTAGCAAAAACCAAGAAAATACTTGACAGGAAGGGGCACGCTCCATTTATTATAATTGTTACATGTGCATCCGCCCAAGCGTTAAAGGTTAAAGGAAAGTTCTCATTTCTTCTCTTACTTTCCTTTATCTGAGGGTAAGGGGGTAGTCTTTTACTTACTTTTACAGAAATTCCCTTTGTTAGTAGTGATCTGTCTATTTTGAACCATTGATGGTGGAATCATTCCTGGCGAGTCAAATTCCGCTGTATCAAAAAAGCATAAGTATAAGTAATTGGGTTAATCAGAACTTCTCAAGCTTTTTCCCTTGCTCGCCGTTGGTGTTATTTCCTTCGTCAAGCTCAGGACGGTGACAGTTCGACTTCGCTCACTGTCCCTGAGCAAGGTCGAAGGGAGCGAAGTCGAACCGCACCAACGGGGAAAGAGGAAACAATAATGCTGAAAGGAGGTGAGCATTTTAAGCTATTGCAGAAAGTCAATCTCCTATGGGGCGTTTAAGTTAATCTTCTTGGATTGAATCCTTTTTAGTTGAAAGGAGTGAAAAATGGAAAAGAGACTAATGATAATTTTAGTGGTTTGCTTACTGTTGTGGAGCATCTTCGCAGGGGGAGCTTTTTCTGCCGAAAAGAAGTCAAGGGATGTGAATTGGTCAAGACCCATCACCGAGCTTGCTCCTGCTCAGGAGACCGGTGTGTTTCCCAGCGCTCCCTATAAGTATCCGACTGGGGGTATAAAGTATAACCTTTCCTGCACCGACATCTTTCCCGAAGATGGCACCATAATTCAACACGATCAGATCGGGGATACCTGGTTTGATTTCCAGCATAACGGCTCCGTCGGTCGGAAGATCTCGGTAACCAATAGCGGTTATCGCCATTTCTCTTATATGTATACCGCCACAGCCTATGGCAATGGTGTAGCTCGGGGTGTGTATGCCAACTGCAAAGACCCCTCCGGTGGTTTCCTGGGAACAACTACTGTAGAAATGAGTGCGACGACGACACCCGGATACTGCAATCAGACTAATCTGCATACCGGAGAGTCGGTGGTCATTTATCACAAATCCCAGCCAGGTAGCCCTGCCTATCATTGGTGCACCACGCTGAGCAAAGACTCTCAGGTGTGTGGTGGCTTCTTCACCAAGCACTGGGACATTCCGGATTGGATTTTTAGTTCTCCTTCCGCCGAGCCGGGGATGTGGCCCAAGGCAGAAGTGCTGTATAATGCTATAGATGGAAAAGATTACGTTCACGTGGTGATGACCGAAGGGAACACCGCCGGTGGGGCACCCACTATGGTGGCTT
>Ga0315288_10000082_pt1 | contig 97966 bp, 74 predicted proteins | sample YL17G11_20_MG_FD_203454 | JGI IMG/M metagenome (GOLD analysis project Ga0315288, IMG submission 203454) | Sediment microbial communities from Yellowstone Lake, YNP, Wyoming, USA - YL17G11_20 | ecosystem: Environmental > Aquatic > Freshwater > Lake > Sediment | place: USA: Wyoming | collected... | reverse complement strand
GTCCAGTCACCGTTTTCCCGTACGAGCCAGAATCGTTCCTCGTTGTTTTTCTAGAGCATCGGGCGCGGCGGCGCCCTCTCCCGTTGGGAGAGGGCGGGGTGAGGTCCTTTCGGCTCATCCTCGTCCAGCGACCCCCGTTTTCTGCCGTTGCCCGTACATTTGCGAAGACCAAAATGCTTCCATTGCTTGCATTGCTTCCACACGTTCCACGGATTCGCATGTCCAGTCAACTTCTACCCGTACGAGCCGGAATCGTTCCTCATTGTTTTCGCGTTGCATCCATCGCGCGCCCTGCAGAAAGGAGGCACCGTCCCCCGGTCCGCTATCTACAATCATCAATCACAAATCGCCCGCCACGTGCCATCCCCCTTCCATGAGCGAAAGCAAAACACGGTCTATCGACCGTGTTCAGGAAGTGACCGACCAAGGACTGGCCGAGGCGAAGCGGAGACGCCAGTGCCGCCCTGGCCTGACCGGCAGCGCAGGCAGGCACACGTGAACCGCGAACCCACTGACTGCAAGTGCTGCCCAGGTAGCTATGCGGCCTACGGCGTCCAACTGCGGGGCTGTGGCGCCAGAGCGGCTGGAAAATCAGTCCACGTTGTACGCGGCCTCCATAGAGTTATTTCCGAACTGCACCCAAAGCAGCAAAGGCCTCGCACCCCGTGGCCGCCAGGCTGCAAGGGCCACGGCCTATGCCTTCACGGCTTCAGTTCCTGTTCCGCTGCGGCAAGCAGCGCCTCGAGTTCCCTATCCTGCGCGGCATCCAGTGGCGGGACCTTGTGCTCCCGCAGGATCCTTTCCGCCTCGGCTTGGGCGCGCTCGAGGATGCTTCGCTTCTCACCCCTCTCCCACGTTTCCCAACTCCCGCGCTCGGCCAGCTTTGTCAGCGCCACCTCACCGGACTTGAGATACTTCATCGTATGCTTCTGCCCCAGGTAGTTGTGCGTACCGTCCATCACGGCGGCGATCACATCCACCGCCAGCGCATCTGTATTCACCGCCAAACCCCGGCGGGTGCGCAAGATGCTCCCCACAAATTCATCGTCGAGCACCATCTGCGCGTAGGAACTGCTGACGCCCGCTTCCATCTCACCGATGCCGGAGAGTTCGTCCGCACCCGCCAGCGCCGGGATGACCGCGTTGAGGGCGCGCTCGAATCCGTTCTGGGCATCGATGATATGGCTGTTGGTCGAGAACCCGTAAACGTTCACCGCGAAACCGTAGCGATGGCCGACCTGGACCGTGGCCGCCGAAGCCAGTCCCATCTCCACTCCACCCCAAACCGATACGCCGGTACGCGGCTCCATGGCCGCCAGGCGTCCGCAATAGATGATGGGCAAACCGGGACGGACCAGCTGGGCAAGCACGACTGCCAACAGGACCTCCGCGTTCTGTTGGGTGATGGCGCCTGCAAGTGAAAACGGCGCGGTTGTTCCCGCCGTGGGGCAGGGCAGCGGCGCAAACGAAATACCGAGCTGTGCGATCTCAATGATCGCCTGTGCTTCGTAGTCGGGCAGCGTCAAAGGACTCACCGGTGAGAGCGAGAGCGTGAACCCTTCCTGCGGAGCGCCGATCACTTGCGCCATCTTCACCGCGTAGTGCACCTCCCTGGGATACTGCACCCCCGGGCCTTGCAGCGGCTTCAGGGTGAACGGCAGGGCATGACGATACATCGCCAGGGACATGACGCTGCCGGGCACATCCCGGGGAGTGAAGAAAGGCGTAATGGTGTGACAGTTGTCCAGCGCGTCCAGCACCCGCGTCGAGTCGCGCACATCGGCCAGCGACGCTGGTCGCTTGGTCAGGTTCATCGGATCAAGCACGTCGCGCGCCCCTCCCAGGTTGTGGAAATAGAGATTTCCGTCGCCGAGCGTCCTCACCGTTCCGCCACGCCCGCGCACCACGACCTTCTTTCCGGCGAGCAGGATGCACTTCTCTACAAGATCGGGCGGCAGCAGGACGCGCTCGCCGTTGATCCTCGCGCCCGCGCCCACAAGGATCTCGCGTGATGTCCGTTCTTTGAGCACAAATCCGACCTCGGCCAGAACGCGCAGTGTGGCCTGGTGAATGGCTTCGACGTCCTCGGGACCTAGGAATTGGAGGTTGAACATGAATGCTCCTGCTGAGAGCGCGCGCTGTGGTTCCTCAAGACACCCAAGGGCGTAATGAGCCCACCATCCGTTCCAGGAACCTCAAGCGCCGGACCTCATGATCGATGACATTCTCAAGCTTCAAGAATCCGTGACCTTCATCTGGGTAGAGGACCAGCTCAACGTGCTTGCCGAGTTCCTGCAGGCGGTCGCGGGCCGCGACCGACTCGCTCGCCGGGCAGCGAGGATCGTGTGCGCCGCAGATCAACTGCACCCCGGCTCGGATCTGATCCAGGTAGAAGAATGGCGAACGCCGCCGCCACACGTCCGCTTTCTCTGCCGGATCGCCGAGATTCTCGATATCCCAATGCTGGAGGTCGTGCCGCGAGTTTTGGTGGCTGGTGAACCAATTCATGAAGGGCACGACCGCCGATCCGCCGGCCCACAGCTCGGGATACTCGGTGAGACAGGTCATCGTCAGGTAGCCGCCGTGCGACCGGCCGCTGACCGCGATCTTCCCCGGATCAGCCATCTTCTCCCGCACCAGATAGTGCGCGCCCGCGGCGCAATCGAACGTATCCACTTCGCCCAGGCGCCCATGGTTGGCCTGCGCCCAGGCGCGCCCGTAGCCAGTTGAACCGCGATAGTTCGGCGCGAGAACTGCCCAGCCTTGGGTTGCTAGATAGCTCATCAGGGGATGCCAGTTGCATTGATACAGCCAGTTCGGTCCGCCGTGGACGTTAACCAGCGCCGAGGCGTTCTGCGCGCGGGGGCGGTACAGCATCGCCGGAACCAGGACGCCATCGATCGAGGGATACCAGACCTCCTCGGGGATGATGAAATCGCCCGTGTCAAGAGCGCCGGGCAGGGAGTTGGTCAGTTGCGTGAACGCCGCGTTTGCCAATTGAAGCTGCCACAAGTCATTGGGGCGGCGTGGATTCTCGAAGCTGAAGAGAAGACTGCCTCCATCGCGCGTGAAGCGCGGGTGCGAGTGAATTCCCGGTGCCAGGCGATACCCGCTCACAGTTCCGTTCACGGGATCATGGACGCGCAGCGACGTATCCGCGCCCCGCGTGTGAAGGCAAACCACCCGTCTTCCATCCGCCGACCAGGCGGGATTCGTGTCCTCGCCCTCGCTGGCTTCCAACCAGCGGATGGTTTCCGATGCCAGGTCATACAGCCCGAGGCGATGCCACCCGGCAGGATCGGCGCAGAAAGCGAGCCTGCGGCCATCCGGAGACCAGGTCGGATGAATGGCGTTGAGCGCCTCGCCCCCCTGTTGAAGCTGCCGTGTGCGGCCATCAAGCACGTTGATCAGGAACGTGCTGCGGTCCTGCCCATGCCATTCAACCTCGACGGCGATCCACTCGCCGCCCGGCGACCAGTCGGCGTCCCAGCAGGGATGATCGACATCCAACACGAGCCGCGCGCTGCCACCGCCGGCCGGCAGGATGTAGCATGCAAAGTGCCCCCCGGAATCCGACAGAACCGCAAGCTCCCGGCCGTCCGGCGACCAGCTGAAGTTGGGTTGGTGAGCAAAAGGGATATCCGGTGTGAGGTCGGTGTGCCGACCGGCGGCGAAGTCGAAGACCGCAATGTGGAAGCTCTCGCCGCCGTCCAGGTCGAGGGCATACGCCAGACGCGTACCGTCTGGTGAGTAGCGCGGGTGGAATTTGCCTCCGGGAGGCCTGGTGATGGCCCGCGCTTCGCCCTCACTTCTGTCCGTCCTCGCGCCGGCGGAGGGCAGCGCCATTTCATAGATCTCCCACGTGCCGCTCTTGTTCCACGAAAACGCAAGCTGTGCGCCGTCGGGCGAGAGGTCAAATCCATAGCCCGAATCGACGTGCGGGACGCGCAGGAGCTGCTCGAGGCTGGGTGTCATGTCCACAGATGGGAAAACAAGGTCATCGCCTATTGCCGCGCTGCTTCATACTTTGTGGCAAGCGACCCAGTGACCGGGCTGCACCTGGCGCCATTCCGGCGCTTTGATGCGGCACTCGGAAACAGCGATCGGGCAGCGCGGATGGAAGCGGCATCCAGGGGGCACATCGACCAGGCTGCGTACTTCCCCGCGCAGGCGCACACGCGCGCGGGCGCGCGTCTTGATCGGGTCCGGCAGCGGCACGGCCGCCAGCAAACCCTGGGTGTACGGATGCAGCGGGTTGGTATACAGGTCCTGCCGGGGCGCGAGTTCCACGAGGTTGCCGAGGTACATCACCGCCACACGGTCGCACAGGTGCCTCACCATGCTCAAGTCGTGGGCGATAAAAAGATAGGTGAGCTGCAGGCGATCCTGAAGTTCCTCGAGCAGATTCACAACCTGCGCCTGGATGGACACATCCAGGGCAGTGATGGGCTCGTCACACACCACGAATTGGGGGTTGGTCGCCAGCGCGCGCGCAATGCCCACGCGCTGGCGCTGTCCACCGGACAGTTCATGAGGATAGCGGTTGGCAAATACTCCTTCGAGATTCGCCAGGTCGAGCAGCTGCTCCACGCGCCGGCGTTGTTCCAACGGCGTGCCCATGTGGTGCACGCGCAAGGGTTCTCCCACGATACGCGCGATCGTCCAGCGCGGATTGAGGGACGCGTACGGATCCTGGAAGATGATTTGCATGTGGGCCCGCAGCCGGCGCAGCGCGTTGCCCTTCTGCTGGGTCAGCTCCGTGCCGTTGAACAGGACGCTGCCGGAGGTGGGCCGGTACAGCTGCAGGATAGTGCGCCCGGTTGTGGTCTTTCCACAACCGCTCTCTCCGACCAAACCGACCGTCTCGCCCTTGAGGATGTCGAACGAGACGCCATCAACCGCCTTCACCGCGCCCACTTGGCGCTGGATCAGGATCCCCCGCGTGATGGGGAAGTGCTTCTTCAAGTTCCGGACGCTGACCAGCACTGGCATCGCGCTCATCGGCTCTTCCCCGTGAGCACATCCACCCAACAGGCCGCCCTGTGATCCGGACCGACCTCCATCAGTGGCGGGTTCTCCAGGTGGCAGCGCGTCCCGGCAAAGCGGCAGCGCGGCGCAAACGGGCAGCCATGGGGCAGGCGCGTGCCATCGGGCGGTGCACCTGGAATCGAGACCAGCTTGTCCAGCTCGCCTGTGTCCAGACGCGGCAGCGATTGCAGCAGAGCCAGGGTGTACGGGTGAAGCGGCTGGCGATAGAGCTGGAATACGTCCGCCTCTTCCACCAGGTAGCCGCTGTACATCACCACCACGCGATCGGCCAGTTCAGCGATCACGGCCAGATCGTGGCTGATCCAGATCACCGCCATGTCCAGCTGGTCGCGCAACTGCTTGACCAGGTCCAGGATCTGCGCCTGGATCGTCACATCCAGAGCCGTGGTTGGCTCATCGGCAATCAGCAGCCTGGGTTTGCACGAAAGCGCCATTGCGATCATCACGCGCTGGCGCATGCCACCCGAAAAGTGGTGCGGGTAATCATCCAACCTCAGCGCCGGATTGGGGATGCCAACCTGCTCCAGCAGGTCGAGCGCCGCCTGCCGCGCCCCCTTCTCGCTCAGGCCTATGTGGACCATCATCGTCTCGCTGATCTGCCGGCCGATCGTCAGCACCGGATTGAGCGAGGTCATCGGGTCCTGGAAGATCATAGAGATGTCCTTGCCGCGCACCTCCTGCATTTCGACGCTGGATAAGCGGAGCAGGTCGCGCCCCGCGAACTCCACCTCACCTGAGAGGATGCGGCCCGGAGGCTGCGGGATGAGGCGCATCACTGAAAGCACGCTGACGCTTTTGCCGCAGCCACTCTCGCCAACGATGCCCAGGGTCTCCCCGGGCTTGACAGAGAAGGACACGCCGTTCAGCGCGTGCACAGTGCCTTCCAGTGTCTGGAATTCCACCTTCAGATCGCGTACGTCGAGCAACTGCGGATCCACGTGCGCCTACTCCTGCGCGCCGGCCAGCGACTGCGGGTCGAGCGCGTCGCGCAGCCCGTCACCGACGAAGTTGATGGCGAGAACGATCAGGAGGATCAACGTGCCAGGGAAGAACCACATCCACGGCGCGACCTCAAGCTGGTTGTAGGCCTCGTTGAGCATGTTGCCCCACGTGGCGGTCGGCGGTTGCACGCCCATGCCCAGGAAGCTGATGTACGCCTCCGAAAGGATGGCGTTCGCCACCTCGAGCGTGGCAGTGACGATGATCGGCGCCATGGCGCTCGGCAGTATGTGCTCAAAGATGATTGAGGCGTCGCGCGCGCCGGTGGCGCGCGCCGCAGTGACAAACTCCCGCTCCTTGAGCGAGAGAAAGCTCGAGCGCACGATGCGCGCCAGGTACATCCACGAGGTCAGGCCGATCACGCCGACAATGATCACGACGCTGCCGCTGTAGGTGCGGCCGAGGAACGTGAAGTTGGGGGTCTGGCTTGCGAAGAACTTCGCCAGCACGATGAGCAGGAACAGCTGCGGGATGTTAAACACGGCCTCGGTGAAGCGCATCAAGAGACTGTCGATGATCCCGCCGAAGTAGCCTGCCGTCGCACCGATCAACACACCGACCGTGACGGAAACGACCACCGCTAGCACGCCGATGATGATCGAGATCTGCCCGCCGTAGATCGTGCGCGCCAGGATGTCGCGCCCCGCCATGTCGGTGCCGAAAGGATGCCCGTTGGACGGCGCGCTGATCTTCTGACGAAGATCAACCAGGTTGGCATCGGCCTCGGTGAAAAAGAATGCTCCCAGGGTGACGTACAGCATCAGCCCGACCAGGATCCAGATGCCGACCAGCGCCATGCGATGGCGCCGGAAACGCTTCCAGGCCACCTGGCCCGGAGTAAGGGCCTGACGCGCCAGGATCTCGTCAGCGTTCAGGGAGGCGCTGGCCATCGCTCATTCGTAGCGGATGCGCGGATCGAAATAGGTGTACACGATGTCGGTAATCAACTGGAACACAACCACCAGGACCGCGATGATCAACAGGATGCCCATCGTCACCGGAATATCCCCGGCATTGGAGGCTTTCCAGAACAGACGGCCCATGCCCGGCCAGCCGAAGATCGCCTCCGTGACCACTGTTCCACCCAGGAGCAGCGGCAAATCCAGGCCCACAATGGTGACCAGCGGCAGGGCGGCGTTCTTGAGGGCATGTTCCCTTAACACATTTCGCTCGGGTAGGCCCTTGGCATACGCAGTGCGGATGTAGTCCTGATGAATTACCTCGAGCATTTGTGAGCGCACATAGCGGCTGTAAGCGGCGAGGCTGACCACCGAGAGGGCCGTCAACGGCAGGATCATGTGCAGCGCGATCTGCCCGACCGTGGGTCCCACACTCAGGTCGTACATGCCGACCGTGGGCAACGAAGGCAGTCCCCAGCGCTGGAAATTCACGCCGAAGAGATAGATCAACATCAGCGCCAGCCAGAAGATGGGCATCGAATAGCCGATGAACGAGAGCGTCGTAATGAGATTATCCCAGAACGAATACTGGTGCAGGGCGGAGAAAGTGCCCACCAGCACCGCCAGGACAATGACGATGATCTCGCTCGCCACCATCAGCAGCAGGGTGTTCCAGATGCGTTCTCCAATGACTTCAATGGCGGGACGCCGCTCCTGGAACGAATTGCCGAAGTCGCCGCGCAGCACGCCCTTGCGCGTCCCGTACGAGTCGGCAACGCCGTCGCCATCCAGGTCGATCTTCATCCAATCATTGCCCACGAGCCAGATCACATATTGCTCGACTAGGGGTCGATCCAGGCCAAGCTGGCGCTCGAGCCGGGCGCGATCTGCCGGCTGCAGACGGCGTCGCTCGCCCCCAAAGGCTGCCAGCGGATCGCCGAGGTTGGCCGTGAGAATGAACAGAAGCGCGGTGATGATGATCAGCAGCGGCACGGCTTGCAGAAGTCGACGGACAATGTAGCGGGTCATGAGCCTTCGTCGAAGAGCGGAATGCAAGACGGGGAGAGCAAACGCGCCGTTTGCTCTCCCCGCGGGGCTGGGATCAGTTGGCTATTTCACATCCCATTGATAGGCGAACATCAATGGATCCACGCCGGAGAACGTGACGTCCTTCAGGCGCGTGTTGACCGCCCAGACGTCCGGGTCGGAGCGGATGGGGATGAGGTAGGTCTGGTCGTACATGATCTTGCCGATCTGGTGGTAATCGTCGATGCGTTTCTCCGGATCGACTTCGATGTCGGCGACAGCCCACAGTTCTTCGAGCGCCGGATCACAGATGCCGAACCAGTTGTAGCCGGTGGGGTAATCGGCAGAAGGTCTCTCGCTGCACAGGAAGTAGCTCGTGCTGGGCGAGGGGAAATACCACATGCCGTCCGACCACTGCGTCAGGTCGTAGTTGCCGAGGGCGAGCTCACCGTTGTCGCCGTAGGAGGCCCACAGCACCTCCTGCGTGTTCTGGATGATGTCCAGCTTGACGCCAACGTCTGCCAGCATCTGCTGGAAGGTCACGATCATCGTATCGGTCGTGTCGTCACCGCTGATGTACACGTAGCGCAGCGCAAGCTGGGTGCCATCCTTCTCGCGCACGCCATCGCTCCCCACTTTCCAGCCGGCTTCATCGAGCAAGGCCTTGGCGCCTTCGGGAGCAAAGGGATACGGCTCCAGGTCCGGGTTGTCGTAGGCCGTGTCGTCCCAGTACGTGGCTGGAATGGTATAGATTCCGTTGTAGATCTGGTCGATGATGAGCTTCCGATCGATGGCCATTGCGAGGGCCCGCCGCACGTTCGGATCGGTCATAGCCGGGTGGGCCGTCTTGGGATCAATGTTCATGAAAACGGTGACAATGTACCCGTTGGCCGAGGTCAGTATCTCGAACATTCCGGTGTCCTCGAGGGTTGGAATCTGATCGCCGACGATGTAGGAACCGATATCGCTCTGCCCGGATTGCAGGGCTGCCAGCTGCGCCGCATCGTCCGCGAAGATGCGGATAAAGAGCGTGTCCAGCTTGGGGCGGCCGCGCCAGTATCCCTCGTTGGCCGCAAGCGTCAGGTGGTCATCTGACACGAACTCCTTCAGCGTGAAGGGTCCGTTGACGACCTCGGCCGTCCGATTCCAATCCGCATTGTCCAGTGTGCCCTCTGCTTCAAAAACCGGCTGCAGCACATGTTTGGGAATCACCCGCGAAACGCCGGTGAAGAAGTTGGTCGACCAATCCGCATAGGCGCCCGACAGCTTGATCTGCAGCGTCTTGGCGTCCATGGCGGTCATGCTCTCCACATATGTATCGTACGGGTAGCGGCTGAACACTCCGTTGCCGTCGGCCATGATCATGTCATAGGTGAAGACCGCGTCATCGGCCGTCACCGGCGTGCCGTCTGACCAGTTTGCGTCATCGCGGAACTTGAGGGTGATCGTCAGCCCATCGGCCGTCACGCCGCCGTTCTCCAGCGTTGGCAGCTCCTTGGCCAGCTCCACTTGGTACTGGCCCTGGTCATCGATGTTCCACAGTGGCAGAAGGATCAGGTCGAAGACGCACTCCGTGTACCAAGTGGAGGCATACAGCGGATTCATGCTTTCGGGATTGCTGGTCAGCGAGAAGGTCGCCTCTTTGGGTGCGGACGGGCTCGCTTCGGGGGCGCCCGTGGGCGCCACCGGTTCCTGCGCCGGCGCCGGCGGCTGCGGGCCGCAGCTACTGACCGCCACGCCGGCGGTCACGAGCACGGATAGGACGAGCCAAGAGCATTTGTGCAGCATCTAGTCCTCCTTTGCGCGGTGGGTGAAACTGAGTGGCTTCAATAGCAGTATATACGCTCTTGCCGAAATATGCACTGGAACGATGTCACTTTTTCCGAGGTCTTGCCTCCTTTTTCCGTGCCAGACAGCGGGGCTTGCGACAGGGCGAACTCCGGGGCCTTCGCCGGGAGAACCTCGACTGGCCGAGACAGGGGCCACATCTTGATAGGGGGCCTGGCAGAATGCGGCGGAAAGTCCGCCGGCATTCGCCAATCCAAACCAGGACACGGCCTCCAGGCGGTGCGTTATAGGCTGGGTTCGCCTGCACTTGGCAGCAGGCCAACGTGGAGCTCCGTCAACCGACCCAGAGTTCCGCGCCGGGCTGCATATCGGTCTTCGCAGCGTGGAGACTCGGCCATCTGATGCAAGAAAGACGGGCACGTGGGTCCAAGGCCTGAACGGCTTCCTGAGCCTGCCACTGTCCCAGCGCCACATGAGTGGACTGCCGCCGAAGCGCACATTGCCGCCCAGGCATGCACCGTCTTGACAAATGAAAAGGGGTAGCGGAATCGAAGGGCGATGACAGGTCCGGACCATCCGATCCATGTAGCCCGAGGACGCGAGTAGCTGGTGCTGGCGCCTGGATACTAGGTGCTTATACTGCCAATCATCGCGTTCTATGCCCTTGCCTTTCCCATCCGGCAGGGCAATTGATACAATCAGTTGATGCTGGGCGCGTGCTTGAGATATTGAGCTGAGGCAGGCTCTACATGACTTCCTCTGAATCCCCCGGGGTGGCCCCCTCCGCTATCTTCCGACTTGGCCTGGCTACGGCGGGGGGCATCTGCCTCGGCCTGGCTCCAAGCCTGGCGGCCGCGGCGTCACCGCCCGATGTAACGGTCAATGTGCTTGCCGTGATCGCCCTCGGGGGATTAGGGCTATTCGCACTCGCGGCAGCTGCCGTTCGCCGTCCGCCGCAGTATCTGCGCTGGATCATCCTGACAGCCTACGTCGTGCAGGTTCTGGTGCCGGTCTTCACCTGGGTTCAGCTCTCGGGTCTGCCGGATCTTGTCTCTACCGACGTGGGTCTTAACACTGACTTGGCCGGCACACTGATTCGGCATGGCCAGAATCCATACTCTTGGGACTATGGCGGCATCTACGATCTCTACCGCACATCCCAGAGGAATGGCACTCCACTGCTCAATGCCGCCATTGTGAGCCGGTATTCATATCCTGCACTCCTATTCTTGCTGGTCGTACCCTTTCAGGCAATTGGGCTCCCGGGCGTCTTCACGTTATCGGTACTGGCTCATATCGCCACGCTGATACTCACTTTCATGGCCGCTCCCCGCAGATGGCAGCCTGTCATCCTCCTTCCTGTTATGGCCGGGTTTGACTTCGTGACCCAGACGGTCATCGGCATCTTGGATATCGTCTGGATCTTGGTTCTGGTGGCGATGGTGGCCGCCTGGCGCCGGCCGACCCTGCGGGCGATCCTCTATGGCCTGGCCATATCGCTGAAACAACCGCCCGCACTGCTGGCCCCGTTCCTGCTCATTCGTCTCTGGAAGGAGGCTGAGCCAGGCCGGCCCTGGGACCGTCTTCGCAGATTCATCCTGATCAGTGCTGCCGCCTTCCTCCTTACGAACGGCCCGTTCCTGGTATGGAATCCCGTGGCCTGGTTCGCCGGCTACACCGATCCCGTTCGGAACGCAATCGTGATTCTGAGCTATGGCGGCTTATCCACACTTACACAAGGCGGCATCCTGTATCTCCCCAAGCTGTATTTTCTGTGCGCCGCCCTCACGGTGTTCGGCCTGCTGCTCTTCATCTTCTGGCGGCACTACGATGCGTTGCGGGATGCCCTGTGGATCTTCCCCGGCATCGTCCTATGGTTCTCCTATCGAACGCTGATTAGCTATTGGTTGTTTTGGGCTTTCCCGATGCTCCTGGCAGTTGTTACACGCGGCCTCACGTTCAAGCCCCCAGACCGTCGGGCCTCATGGAAACCGAGCCTCGCCGTGACTTTCGGGGCGGTCCTCATGCTGGTCGTGGTGGGCGGTGTCCTCGGATCGCCAGACGGTCATGTCAAACTCCGACTTCGGATGCCGATGATCAGCCACTGGGGTGCCATCGATCACCTTGCGGTTGAGATGACGAATCTTGGCACTCACGCCATCACACCTCGCTTTGCGATTCAGTCCCGCAGCACCTTCTCTAACCCCTTGCCCTGGTATATCGAGGACGGCCCGTTGACTCTGTCGCCAGGGCAGGACGCGGTGTATGCCATAGGCTCGATGCGCGTTGACCGGACTTTCAGCGGAGCGGAGCCGGTGCAATTGGTCGTCTCGGATGCCGGCGGAGACTATTCATTGCGCGGCTTGCTTACGATCGAGCCGGATCCCGCCTTCCAATGGCCGGAGATGATCTTCAACGCCGACTATCGGATTTGGAGCGCGGCGCAGGGCATGCCTTTGTCGTGGTCGCCCACCAACCTCCAGTCTGCATCGGTCGTCACCCGCGATGGCCGCCATGCACTCCAGCTGAACGCACCACCGACCAGCGAGGTGCCGAGCGAGCACAGCCTGTCCACCAGCTTTCTCCATCCCGGTGTTCCATTCGGCATCTGGCTGTATCCATCAGCGGGGAGCGTCTCGAGCGCCTACGGCCTAGACGTATCCGATGGCACAAACCGCCTTTGGATCCTGTTCGGACCGCAGCCGTACACCGGGCCCGTGCCTGGGGGCGTCCGCGTCCTCCAACACATCATCCCAAGTGGTGCCTGGACCTATCGCGAGATCGATCTGGACTCAGCCTATGCTGAAGCGGGCTTGTCCCTGCCCGAGTTGAGCCGTACTTTCTATCGCGGGCTGGATATCGATGCGCGGCTGATCAGACTGGGCCTGTTCTTCACGACAGATCCGTCGACGACCGGCGAGGTCCTTTTCGGGCCGATCATCCAGAGCAACGAACCGCCCGCGCCGCAGGCATTGGTGGCAGAGACATTGAGCCATCCGGCCGAGTACTACGCACGGCTCGGCAAGGAATATGAGCTCCAACGCAATGACGCCCTCGCACTGGAAGCCTATCAAAACGCCCTCCGCTTCGCCCCTGGGGACAGGGGGATCCTGACCACGATCGAAGGGCTGAAACGGCTCCTGGCCGGAGAACCACAATGAGCCATTCCGTTGCGGCCGCGGGGCGTGCCCTGGACGAAGGCGATGGATTGCGAGGATTCTCGCGTGGCTCCATCCCGCTGCGGCTGGGATTGATCGGCACAGCGCTGGTGGTCCTTCAAACCGCATCCTCGCTCTGGTTGCAGACGGGATACTTCTGGGAGCCGGGAGTGTATGCGATGAGCGCCATGGCGTGGGCCTTCGGCATCGCGTGCCTGGTCCTCGCTGCCGTCGACCGCCTGCCGCGGCTCGTCGAATGGCTCGTATTGGCCGGCCTGATCGGATCGCTCTGGGCATCCGCCTATCTCCAATGGCGGACCACTACGCCCTCCACCGTCTGGCACCCGGACAACGAGATGATCGGCGAATATGCCGCCGAAGCTCTTAAGGAAGGATACAACCCGTACTCCTGGAACTTCACGGATGCCAGCCGCGTCTATCGCGACCCGGGATTTATGTACACCTACTTCCTGGACGGCTCGAAACAGAATCGCGTGACCTATCCGGCCCTTCCAACCCTCCTACTGCTGGCATTCGGGGGCATCGGCTTGGGTGAGGCCCGTTTTGTGGCTCTCGTTTTCCATTCAGTGCTGTTCATCCTGGTCTTCTTCGGAACTGCAGTCCAATTGAGATCGCTCTTCGTACTCGCGTTCTTCGGGGTGCGGGCATTCATGGGCCTGGCTCTCACTGGCATTCAGGACATTGTGTGGAGCACGCTTCTGGTTGCCATGCTGTTGGCCTGGAAGCGGCCGACGCTGCGGGCGGTCCTCTTCGGACTGGCCTGTGCCTACCGCCAGCAGCCCTGGATCCTGGCGCCGTTTCTGCTGATGCATCTGTGGAACACCGAAGGCAGTGGAGCCGAAAGGCGTTCCAGCATATTTCATTTTGTCGCCGTGAGCCTGGGTACATTTCTCTTTTTCAACCTCCCCTTCATGTTGTGGGATTTTCGCGGGTGGGCGCTGGGCGCCCTGGAACCCGCGTATGCCGCCTTTGACGTCTATAGTCATGGCTTCGGCGTCATCTCACAATACAATATCGTTGCTCTGCCACGTCAGTTCTTCACAGCCCTTGAATTCTCTTCACTCCTGCTGATGCTGATCGTCCACTGGCGGCATCCGCGTTGGGTCGGGATGGGCTTCTGGATCTTCCCGGGCATGTTTTTCTGGTTGCACTATCGAGGCCTCGTGAATTACTGGCTGTACTGGATTCCCCCGCTCCTTGTTGCTCTCACGCGCCACAGGTGGAGCGGATTCCGAGTCATCGATTTGCACCGACGCTGGCGCCGAACCCTGGTTTTCGCCGCTGCCATGATAGCCGCGAATCTGATGCTGGCGGCCTTCTTATTGACCCACCCGCAGAAGATCTCCGCCAGCCTGGCCTATCCGCTGCACTCTACGGACAGTTACAGCGTCTACGGATTGACAGTCAGCGTGGGCAATCACTCCGATCGGCTCTTCCGCCCGCGGTTCGCCGTGCAGCAGGGCGACATCGGGCCCGTGCCCTGGAACATCCAATATGGGCCGAAGGTACTGAGACCAGGGGAGGGCGCTTGGTTCGTCATCAGCACGTATGGCCATTCCTTTTCGATTGCCGACGGGGCGCAGCTGGTCATCACCGATGCCGGAGCAGACTACGCGCTGAGGGCCGTCGCCGATATCGCCGGCGATCCGACCTTTGCCAGCCCGGACCTGATCATCAATCCCTCCTTCGCGATCTGGCTGCCGTATGCGCAAGCACCGGTCGCATGGTCGTGGCAGCGGTCCAAGGGGGATATCACTTCCGTCCAAATTGAATCGGTGGAGGGCAGGGGCGTCCTGGTGCTGACTGCGATCCATGGCAGTGCACGGCTGAGCCAGACGATCACCTTCCCCGACTCGTTTTCGATCCAGGTCCGCCCCACCATCGGCGGTTCCGATCCACGGGCCTTTGCCTATGGTTTGGAGCTGGACGACGGGCAGCATAAACTCTGGGTCCTGTTCGGCGACGGAGACGCCCATGGCACGCTCGAACCGGACTTCGGATACGTGTATCAACGGGCGCCGCTGAACCAGTGGTCAAAGCAAGAGGTCAAACCAGCCGAACTGTATGCCCTGTTCGGCTGGAAACGCCCGCCGTACACCGTGCGCGACTCGCAAGGTCTTGAGTTCTCCGCATCGCAGGTAAAGCTCAGTCTCCTGGTATCGGGTTCCAATGTTGCGGGAATGTTCGGACCGATCAAGCAGGATCCACATTTCGCGTCGGCGGATGCTCTCGTGGCAGCCGCCATCGAGCGCCCCGATGTCTACTATGCGAGCCTGGGTGACGAATACGGGCGCCAGCGCAACTACGGCCTGGCGGAGGGTGCCTACCGACAAGCCATGGCCTACAATGATGGGAATGCCTACGCACACAACGGCTTGGGTCGGACGCTGGCGGATGAAGGTAGGTGTGTCGAAGCAGAACAGCAGCTTGATATTGCAATACAACTTGACCCGGGCATCCAGGATCCCTTCGGCGAGATCATGACGTGCCGCTAGCCAATTGATCGCGTCTTCCGATTCCTTCTTCCAAAATCGCTCAGAATCAACCCGCCCATAGGAGTCATTCCCGAGCACGTCTATGGCGTCTGTGGCCCGAGAGGCGATGATGAACGGAGAGCAATGGCGCAAGCTTCCTACCGCGTCGAAAGTGTCGAAGAGAAAGATGGTCCCTGCGGATCAAGTAGAACATGAACAACATGCTTCTGGACCGGCTTGCCTCCGGGCAGCACGTAAATAGCAGCGAGCTGGAGTGCCGTGCATGCGTAAGACTCCATGGCACGCTGCATGTACAATCATTCCAGAGGCAGATTCGGCCGACAGTCATCTGCCGACCGATCTCCACACGCCCCGTTAGCCGGTCACTGGAAAGAGGCTTATGAGTCTCGTCGCGCCAGAGTTAAGTAGGAGGCGTGGATGCAAAGTTGCTCTGGCGGTAATACTCGCCCTGCAACTTGGCGCGGTCCTTCACTACGCCATTCAGAAGCAAGGTCTTCACATTGACGAGATTTTGTCATATCACTTGGCCAATGCGTATTTTAGAGGTGTGTACTCCCCTGAACCTGACTACGCTAGATGGCTCGAACCGGCCTTCTTCCATGATTTTGTTGTCGTTTCGAAACAGCATCGTTTTGCGTATGACTCTGTGCTCTTCAACCAAGGCAAGGATGTTCACCCTCCTTTCTATTATGTCATTCTCCATACTGTTTGTTCCTTTTCCCCTGACACCTATTCCAAATGGTATGGCCTTTCACTGAATGCTGTGTTGTTCGTGCTGTGCAATGTCTTTCTCTTTTTGATCAGCAACAGACTGTTCGGCGATCATCTTCTGTCTTTGCTGCCCAGTATCATCTGGGGATTCTCCGCGGGGGCAGTCAGCACAGTGATATATATCCGGATGTACATGATGCTGACGACTATGATTGTGATCTTTGTCTACTGCCATGTCTTCTTGAGAGAAGAGGAGACGTCGCCCAAAGCAGTGGCCGTAGTGTCTCTAGTCACCCTATTTGGGTTCCTAATCCAATACTACTTCCTGATCTTCGCCTTCTTTTGGGCGTCCCTCTATTGCCTGTTCTTGCTCATTGAATACAAATGGAGGCAATTGCTTCGATATGCGATAGGATTGTTGGGTGCATTGTTCATTGGCTACCTCGTCTTCCCCCGGTCCACTTATCATGTGTTCAGCAGCTATCGTGGAGAAGCGGCTGCCGCAACCTTGTCAAGCATTTCTGACCTACCATCCAGGCTCAGAACGATGGTGGGCATTTTGTCCGCGCAGCAATTTGGTGGATTCTTGAAGGAACTTGTCGCCATAGTCACATGCCTATTCGTGTTGGAACTCATCGTGGCGTCGATTTCAGCACCTGCGAATCCTGGCCAGCACACAAGTAGTCCCTCCATTGTACAAACGATCGCTCTGACACTTCACTCAGTACGGGCCTTTGTTCTTGCCAATTTCCTGTTGAGTTCACTTACGATCTCGGTGATTGCGACCTTCATAGTTGTGGCAAAGATCTCGCCATTTCTAACGTCTCGGTACCTTTTCTTTGTCTATCCCGTCGTTAGCTTGATAGCCGTCTATTGCATCTATCGAGTCTCTTCCTTCTTTGTCCGCAATAGTCAAATGCTAGGTATGGGGATCTTGGTCCTATTCGCAGCGGCCACAACACTTGCATACAAACACGGATCGATCGATTACCTGTATTCCGACTACGATGCAGTTCTCTCCACCGCCAAGGCCTATGGCAATTATGATTGTATCTATGTTACGGATCGGCTATGGGTAGTCGAATCCAACATCTTTGAACTGGCGAACTTTCGAAGAACATACGCCGTAAGAAGTGCAGGCGTTATGAGCCTGCCTGACATACTGAAAGATCCGGCAGATGCAAAGGGGATAATCTTATATATTGATGACACCGCGAACACTGAGGGAATGCTACAGAATGTGTTGGCATATTCAGGATTTGAAAGCTCTGAGTTCCTGTATTCCACAGATTACTCAAGAACCTATCTAGTCAAGTAGATCATAGGAGCAGTGATGTTGGCCGTCGATTCTTGGCCGGTCTCCTCCCATCGTCGTGTGCTGTCGGGCCGGGCGAGCCCCCGAGCTTGGGTGTCTTGCTGCTACACGACAATTCCTTCGAATCTCTACGGGCCCCGTTTTCTGCGGGCCATCAGCTTGATAAATCCCATCAAGCGGCCCTGATCAGCCTCCAGCACACGGGCGTCAGAGATCAGCGAAGGCGTTTCGGCTTCCACGACGGCGCGGGCTAAGTCAGCGTGACCGGTATCGAGGTTGGGGGCGGAGAGCAGGATGCCAGTCAGCAGTCTGCCAGGAGGACAGAGCACAAGATCTTCATTTCAGCGCCCACGAAACGCAGGATCTATTGCGCCCGACTTGCGCGGCCTGGGATCAAGCGCCTAGCCGCCACGCCTAGGAGCAGAGTCAGCGTGATGACCTGCGTGATCAACATGGATGGATGCATAAACTCGACAACTTCGGCCGAACCGCAACCAGCTGCGGCAGTCAAGGCGACTTTCATGGCGTGTGCCGTGACCGCACGCAACCGCACGGCTACCTGTCGAGGCTTGCCCAAGGGCATTCCACGACATTCCGGACCGGGGACACAAGCTAGGAGGGCCGTCTTGAGCAGCTGACCAGCCTGCAGGCGCCATGGCGGACCGCCTAATCCGCTTCTTGGGGGTGCGTTCCATGCCCAGAGTGAAAGCCGTCTGCGGCTGGCTCGCTCCGTCCCCCGTCCCCCTAACCAATCTGCTGTCTAGGGTTTGCCCTTCCCAGCGGTCAGAGCATTGAGCGCGGAAATGTTGTCGTCGCTCAGTTTGACGTCCATCGCGCCGAGATTCTCGCTCAACTGCTCAACGCTGGTGGCACTGATGATCGGACTGGTGATGACCGGATCTGCCAGCAGCCATGCCAGCGCAATCTGCGATGGAGTCGCGTTGTGCGCAGCGGCGATCTCATCGACCTTGGTCAGGACGGCGAGATTTGAGTCCGTCATGTCGCGTTTGCGGCTTGCAGCGCGTACGCTGTCAGGGAAAGGCCTGTCTTTGCGATATTTCCCTGTCAGGAAGCCGCCGGCCAGCGGGCTGTAGGGAATCACGCCCAGGCCGTATGTCCTGCAAACATCGCGCAGTTCCGCCTCGAACTCGCTCCTCCAGATCAAGTTGTGGTGCGGCTGGAGGCAGGCATACTGCACAAGATTGCCGCGATCAGATGTCCACAGGGCTTGCATGAGCTCCCAAGCTTTGTAATTCGATGCGCCTATGTACCGCACTTTCCCCTGCCGCACCAGATCATCAAATGCACCCAGCGTTTCTTCGATGGGCGTATCCTGGTCGGCAGAGTGCGACTGATAGAGGTCGATATAGTCGGTATGCAGCCGTCGGAGGGAAGCTTCCACAGCCTGCATGATGTGCACGCGGCTCAGGCCCCGGTCATTCGGGCCCGGCCCCATCTCCCCGCATACTTTCGTGGCCAGCACCAGTTTGTCACGCGGGGCCTTGGCTTTCTTCAGCCAGTTTCCGACATAGGTCTCGGAGACGCCGCCGGGATTGCCTTCGACCCAGCGCGAGTAGACGTCCGCGGTGTCGATGAAGTTGATTCCCGCATCCACGGTCGCGGAGAGAATACGGTGTGTGTCGGCCTCATTCACGGACCAGCCGAATTGCATGGTCCCCATGCACAGCGCAGACGCAGCAGAAGGAAGGACTGCATGGTTTGCGGGGCGATGCCGTACGCCAGAGGTTCGTTCACAAACAGCGACGACCAGCCTCGGCTGTGGAGCCGCACCGAGGCGTGGATATCTTCGGTGATAGTTTCGGTTGCGACCCCGCCCACGTCCTCCAGAGCTTTGCGTCTGACAACCGATGGGCTGCCGCACCAGATAGCACTATTGGAGTGGTTCTTGCCGGGTTGAATGACTCGGAAGAACAGGGATCGCTCATGCCATTCGAAGGCTCTCTGGTCGTGCTCAATGGAATCGCGATTGAGGAACTCCTGCGGACGTTGAATGAAGGCGAGTTGCTCATCGCTGAAGTAGCCCAGGGTGCGGTCAAGGAAACCAGGCTGGGGAACCATGTCTGCATCCAGGACGACGACAAATTCCCCTTCTGTCCTGCTTAGGGCATAGTCTATGTTCCCCGCCTTGGCGTGCTCGTGGCTGGGGCGTGCTAGGTAGAGGCAGCCCGAGCGCAGAGCAAACTGTTTCACGGATTCCCTGTGGCCGTCATCCAGTAGATACGTCTTGTGCGGATAGGTGATCCTCTTGCAGCCGATTACTGTGGCTTCCAGGATATCAAGGCTCTCGTTCTAGGCTGGGATGAAGGCGTCAACGGCGAGGCCGGGTTTGGGTGGAACGTGGGGCCGCGTGGGAAAAATGTCCCGGGTCGTCCACGAAAAAAGGAAATAGCCGACCATCCCGAATGCCTCCGCCAGCACGAGCACCCAGGAGAAGAGTGGCGCGGCGGGATTGAGCGTGGCTGTGATCCGCCACCACAGGTAATACACCAGGTAGATAACTGACACAATAGAGACGATCCGCAAGTAGGGCGGATTGTACAGAGCCCTTTCCTGTGGAACGGTGCTGCGTCTGCGTATCTTGTGCTCCTCTCAGTGGCGGCCGTCGGCCGGACTGGACCCGATGAAGAACGGCCTGGTCACCAGAAGCCCAGGCCGCGCGAGGAGAAACAATGCAAGAGCGGATTTCTTCGGCGGCCTGGCAGTCCTGGTCACTTGCGTGACGGTAGACCCATTGGCTTTGCGTCCCCGGTTTTCACCGGGTTTGCCCTTGTCGGTTCCGATTGTCTTACTGCTCGAATAGTAGACCCTTTTCGGTGATTCTCTCCTTGCGGTTCAGTTACTTGTCCTTTTCAGAATTGAAGGGCCGGTTCGCCGTTCGGGTACTATTCAATCGCCCTCCGTTCTCATGGGCCGTGCCCCACGCCCCGCCATCCGGTGCGCCGTAGCCAGCTGGTGGCCATCTGCCTTCCGTGATTTCCATCTCCAGGCAATGCCAGGCTTCATCCATTCGGGAGCTGGGTTGAGCTCCACGGCTCTCGCGTTCCTCAGACTGGCCTGCCCTCGGAAGGAGAGTTGCTGGTCCGCATCTCGGACCCAACTGGATGAACCCCCGCGGCTGATTCCAGTCCGTGGCGGTGAGCGCTTCGCTGCTGGATTCCACTGCAACCACCCGCAGATGAAGCCGACGCTTCCCCCACTCGGCGAGGCGCGGCGCAGTTCAGCGTTTGGCGGCTGGACCAGCGCCCCAAGGTCTTGCAGGAAGCTGCGCTGCTCATGGCCGCGATTCAGCTGTGAGCATCCTCAAGAATGCCTCAGCTACCCGAGGTTCAAAGTGGGTCCCGGATTGCGCGAGGACATGCTCCCGGGCTTTTTCGTCGGACCAGGCTGCGCGGTAAGGGCGGTCCGAAGTGAGCGCGTCGTACACATCAATCACCGCAAAGATGCGCGCGGCCAATGGGATCTGTTCGCCCTTCAGTCCGCGCGGGTATCCCGTGCCATCCCATTTCTCGTGGTGGCAGTAGGGAATTTCGAGTGCCGGCAGCAGGTATTGAATGGGGGCCAGCATTTCGTAAGCAAGAGTTGGATGCCGCCTCATGATGGTCCACTCCTCACCGGCCAGCGGCCCAGCCTTCTGCAGGATCGCGTCCGGGACGCCCATCTTCCCCAAGTCGTGCAGGAGCGCCCCTCGGCGAAAATGCACCCAACGATCCTCCGGCAATCCGAGCACGCGGCCCAGCTCCAGAGCCAATCCTGCGACGCGCTGGCTGTGCCCTTCGGTTTCATGGTCGCGCAAGTCCATGGCGCGCGACCAACCTTCGATGGTGGCATCGTAGGCCATGGTCAATTCCATGTTGGAACGTTGCAGATCTTCGAACAGGGCTGCACTTTCGATCGCCATGGCCGCCTGCCCGGCAAGTGTCTCAAGGAAGTCAAGCCACTCCCTCTCCGCCACAAAGGGGCTCCGATGAAAGATCTCCAGCACGCCCTTGAGCTCGCCTTTGGCAATCAATGGAACGCCAAAATACGAGACAAAGCCCTCCTGCGAAAAGCTGGGAGAACGCAAGAAATCCGTTTTACGGTTTCGAAGATCAGCGATGCGCACGACTTTGCGCTCCAGCGCCGCGCGGCCAGCGTACCCTTGCCCGATCGGCAAGCGCGTATGCTGCAAGGCCTCTGTGTGGAACCCCGCGGCACTGGCGTAGTCCAGCGTCTGCGCAATACGGTTGTACAAAAGGATGACGGCCGCGCCGGCACCGAGCTGAGAAAGCACCTCATCCAGTACGACCTTTAGCATCATGCCGACGTCCGTGCTGCCCGTGATGGCCCGGTCGATTCTGTGCAAAGCCAATGTCCTGGCGAGACGCTGTTCCGCACGCTCGAACAGGCGGGAGTTCTCCAGGAAGATGGCGGTCTGAGAAGACAAGCTCTTCGCCAAGCGCATATCCTCCTCCGAAACGGCCCGCTCATTGTCCTCCTTCAGGTACAACTCCATCAAGCCCATGACCTGGCCGCGGGCCACCAGAGGCAGGAGCCACACGGCGCCCATACCTTTTCGGGCCAGCAGAGCTATTTCTGCCGGATCGCCCTGAACGTCGGCGCGCGACAGGAACAAGGGTTCCTGAGATTCAAGGGCACGGCGCGTAGCAGGGTACTCCTCCAGATGAAAGGCTAGCCCGGGAACATCAAGCCCCTCGCGGACAGTTGGGGAGTAGTCGGTCATCGTGACGAGCGAATCCTGCGCATGATCCAGGAAGGACACGGCGCACTCATCGAACCCAAGAGCCCCGATCACCTGTTCGACGACGGTCCTGAGCACCGCATCCAGAGAGAGGTTGGAACTGATCGCCAGGGCTGATGCATACAGCGTGGCCAGTTCACGGCTGCGGGCGCGCTCCTGTTCGTGCAGACGCGCGCTTTCGATCGCCAGCGCAGCCTGGGCGGCGAAGAGAGTCCCCAATCGCAGCTCATCATCTGAGAATGGGCCCGAGCGCGTGGAATCTGTAACGTTGATAACCCCGACTGTTCTTTCCTGTACCCGCAGCGGAATCGCCAGCACGCGCCGGAAAGGAGCACCTTGGTACACCGTGGACCGCCCTGGCCAGGTCTCATAGTCCTCCACGTACATGGCCTTGCCAGTTTGCGCCACATCACCGGAAAGACCCTCTCCCACTCCAAGCGTCACCCCGACAAAGTCTTGCATCAAATTGTGCCCCACCAGCAGCCTTAGAGATTTTCCGTCCGGCTGCATCAGGTACAGGCCTCCACTGTCGGTCCCGAGCAGGGAGGCGGCCCGTGCCACAATGGCCGAGAGCAATTCGTGCAGGGAGGATTGGGCGCTGACCTCGAGGGAGGTCTCATAGAGAGCTTGCAGTTCACGGGCCTTTCGTTGCAGCGCCTGCTCTGCCCGCTTGCGTTCGGTGATGTCCTGCGCCGTGCCTTCGTAGTAGAGCAGGTTTCCCCCGTCGTCATAGATTGCGCGGGAATTCTCTGTAATCCAGAGCGTGCTTCCATCTTTCCGATAGACCTCGGATTCGAAGCCGGTTGCGGTCTCATATTTCTCCATGCGACTCATGAATTCCTGGCGACGGTCGGGCTGCACATAGAAGTGGTATGCGAGATCAGTCGAATTGGTGATCAAATCCTCGGGAGACTCGTAGCCGAGCATACGGGCTGCTGCAGGGTTCGCAGTAATGTACCTGCCCTCCGGCGTGGTTTGCGTGATGGCCTCCGTGGCGTTTTCAAAGATGCCGCGGTACTTTTCTTCCGCTCTTGATAGTGCTTCTTCGGCGCGCCTGCGCGCGGTGATGTCGCGCAGCACGCCCCGGCTCCCGAGTACCCCGCCCGCACCTGTGATCGGGGTAGACATGACTTCGAGGACCGCGTGCCTTCCATCGGCGCGCACGGCTTCGACGATCGTCATGTCAGGGGTACGCCCGGTCTCGATGGCCCCTCGGAAGTACCCAGCGATCTCGTCCGACATGGATGGCGCGACAAACTCCGTGAAGGTCCTGCCCAGAAGTTGGTCGGGGCTTTCCAGACCCACGATGCGAGCGAGGGCCGGGTTCGCAAAAGTGAGCACCCCGCTATTATCTGTGACGAAAACGCCGTCGCTTATCGCCGTAACCAGACCGCGGTATTGTTCTTCGCTCTCGCGCAACGCCTGCTCCGCCTGTTTGCGCTCGGTGATGTCGTCTGCAACACCGCCCATCTGTACTGCGTTGCCCTTATCATCGTAGATCATTGACTTGCGATCAAGGATCCATCGAACTGTGCCATCGGGCTTCAGGATACGATATTCCGCCTCAGACCGCCCTTTCGCAACTAGCTCTTGCGCGCTGGCCTGGGCGATCTTGCGATCCTCGGGGTGCACCATGTCGATCCACAACTGCGGATTCGACCGATACTCTTCCACAGATCTGCCATATACTTCGACAAAAGCCTCATTGACTTCGATGACGCGTGATCCGTCAGTGGAGGAAGACCAAATCACATGGTTCAACTGGGAAACCAGCCTCTTGAACCGCGCTTCGCTCTCGCGAAGCGCCACTTCGACCTGCTTGCGGTAGGTTGTATCCTCCACCGTGCCCGCCACGTAGGCAGGCTTGTTCTCGGCGTCGAGCACCAATTCGCCGCGGCCGCATAGGAAGCGGACGGAACCGTCGGGCAGGATCGCACGGAACTCCAGGCTATCGGGTGATTGTCCGGCGGCGCAGGCTTCAATCCAGTGCTGCATGGCCGGGCGATCCTCAGGATGAAGCAGATCGACCAGCGACTCGATGGTCGGCGTGAAAGTGTCCGGCGAGACGCCGTAGATGCGATATGCCTCCTCCGACCAGTGTAGTGGGCCTGTCAGATCCCCGCGCCAACTGCCGACATGAGCGATTCGTTGTGCTTCACACAAGCCGCGCTCTTTTTCACGCAGCAGCTCCTCGGCGCGCCGGCGTTCTGTGACCTCGGCTCGGGCGTCCTCATGCAGACGGGCATTCTCCACGGCAATTGCCGCGTGGCTGGCGAATTGTGTCAGGAGTTCCAGGTCGGTCTGGGTGAAGTGTCTGCCTTCGATATCGTCCAGGATGTGGATCACTCCTGACACTTGATTGTTCCAGATCATGGGCACACTGAGTATGGAAGTGAATGGTTTGTCCTCTTCGAAACGCGAGGCGCGACCACCCCACATACGATAGTCGTCAATGATCAACGGCTTCCCGGTCTGAGCCACGGTGCCAGCCGCACCTTCACCATACTTGAGGATCGTACCCGTGTAATCCTGCGGGGTGTTGTAGCTCACCGCGCAGCGAGCCTCTCCCCGGGCCGGGTCGCACAGGTACATCCCACCACTGTGGGTACCCAGCAATTGCGCTGCACGCTCGACAATAGTTTGGAGCAGCGTGTGCAGATCATGCTGGACGGTAATATCCAACACCGTGGCCTGGAGGGCTGCAAGCTCTTCGGCTCGGCGTCGCAAAGCTTGTTCTGCCTGCTTGCGGTCGGCAATGTTGTCAAATACCGCGACGAACTCGCCCTCGACAGGACTGTACACCGAGACGGAGAGCCAGATCCTCAGGGCCTCGACGTAGGTTTCGAATCTCTCCGCCTGCCCTGTGGAGGCAACTCTCCCATAGATTTCCAACAGTTCGGGGTTTGAATCATGAATACCCGGGATGACTTCACTCACCATTCTGCCGACAACGTTCTCCAGGCCCGTGAGGGATCCAAAGGCTTGATTGACATCCAGGTAAACGAAGTCGCTGGGACGGCCGTGCTCATAGATCATTTTGCAGTGGGCATACCCGTCAAGCATGCTTTCGAATAATGTGTGGAGGTGCTGCTCACCAAGGCGCAGCGCCTCTTCCGCCCGTCTGCGCTCGGTGAGGTCTTCGACCAATGCCAGCGCATAGCGCGGCTCCCCATCAGCTTGGCTGACGAGAGACGCCCACAGGCTTCCCCAGCGGAGCTCACCGGTCTTCGTGATGTAAGCCTTCTCAGTCCTATACTGCGGAATCTTGCCCCGCCACAGTCTATCCACGTTCTCTCGGTCGACTGCCCTGTTGTCTGGATGTGTGACCTCGAGAATCGTCTTGCTGGTCAGTTCCTCGGCCGTGTACCCAAGCATCTGACAAAACGCGGGATTGACGCTGATGAACTGCCCGTCGCGGTTTGTCAACACCATGCCAATCGGAGCCTCCTGGAAGACCTTTCCGAAAAGCTGCGGGCTCTGGCCGAAAGCGCTTTCCCTCTGGTTCTGCCTGGAGCGTTCTGATTGTGCCGAAGTCCGCCGTGCCGCCTGGCCGGAGCCCGCCCGGTTTGAGGCAGCCGCACCTGAGCCCGGCGAAGTCAGCATTTGGCCATTGTCTTGGCGTTCTCGCTTGACCGTTCGTTTATTCGGGATTCTGGTATTCATGGAGCGACCTTGGGACGCCAAAATTCGAGGCTGCCGCCGGGAATGGAACAAATGGCATGATCTTATCCGTCGCCAAGCGGGCGATTGCAGGATTCATTGTCGTTTTGTCCGCGGATTTTGCGTTTCTACACCTCAAGAACGACGGCACGAATGCCACTGATGGACCGATCCGCCGTGCGCCCACCTACGCAGCCTGATTGCGCCGCAAATTGGCGGTTGCCATGGGCGGTGGCTTCTGGCGCCTCTTTGGCGCCGCCCAACTTGTCCTGCAGCTTTCCGCGGTCGATGCCATCGTGCGAGGTTTCTGATGGGGACCTTCCTCGATCAACAAGCCTTCACCCGGCTCGGCGCTCATTCTCCGGCATTCCTTCTGCCTGCTCGGCATGGAATTGCACGACCCGGTTGCGCCCCTGGCGCTTGGCGTCATAGAGCGCTCGGTCGGCGGCCCCGATCAGTGCATCCCTGGAGTTGGCATCGCCTGGGTACTCTGCCACGCCAAGGCTGATGGTGATTTTGACGTCTCGAGTGGTGCCGTCTGGGTGATCCAGCTTCATTGAGGCAATCTCGATTGCATGCCGCAGGCGCTCCGCTCCCTGGCGGGCATCATCGGCAGAGGTTTCGGGCATCAAGACCGCGAACTCGTCTCCCCCATACCGTGCCAAGACATCTGCACGACGATAGAGAGAATCGAGCGTTCGCGCGACCTGCCGCAGCGCCTCGTCTCCGACCGGATGGCCGAACCGGTCATTGATCTTCTTGAAGTCGTCAACATCCATGAAAACGAACGACAGCGGATGCTGGTAGCGCCTGCACCGTCCGATCTCATAGTCCAGGCACCGTAGCAGTTCGCGGCGGTTGTATAAGCTGGTTATGGAATCGTGCGAGGCCAGGTCGGTTATCTTCTTCAAGAGGCGACTGCGCTCCAGGGAATACCGGATGGACCTTTCCAGCCGCTGCGCGTCCAGTCCCATCTTTTCGATGTAATCCGCCGCGCCTGCCTCCATGGCAGACATGTCAATTTCACGATCTGCCCGTCCTGTGAGCATAATGACCGGGGCTTGCAGACCGGTCTGCACGGCCTCCCGCAGCAGCTGCAGCCCGCTATCGGGGCCGAGCCGGTAATCGATCAGGTAGACGTCGTGCAAGCCGGCCTGCAGCTGTTTCAGCCCGTCTTCATAGGTCGGCGCCCAGTCCAGGTGAAAGCGGTCTCCATCAATCTCCCGCAGCAATTCCCGCGTTAAGACATAGTCGTCCTGGTCATCTTCTATCAAGAGTACTCTGACTGATGGGTTCTGCATTTCTTCCAACTCCCTGCCACCCCGGAATTGCAGAGGATGATCTAGGAGGGCAAGTCGACAATCCCGAACCCGCGCCTGCCCAGGATCTTGGCGGCCTCCGCCAGGCCCTGAAACGTCGCGGGCCGTTTGATGAAGCTGGCCGCGCGTGCCTCGAAGGCGCCCCCGACATCATCTTCGGCGTTCGAGCTGGCAAGGACCACGACCCGGCCTTGTCTCGGGTGCGAGTCGTTCTTGATCCCAGCTGGCGCCCCTGGGCCTTCCTTACGCGGCATGCCCAGATCGCGCAGGATCAAGCTAGGGCTCGGCGCGGGTCCGCGGTTGTGAGGGAAGGCCCGGTGGACCATTCGGGGGTCGTCGGGGTTGCCGCCCGTCATCAACATCACCATCGGCCTTCGCATTCGATTTTCCATCGTCACCCTTCAAGCTTCCTTCTCCGGCAACTTGACGATCTGCAGCCAGTACTCAGCTAGTCCTTTGACGACAGCCACCAGGCCTTCAAAGGTCACCGGCTTGGTGATGAAACCCGAGGCGCCGATGTCGTAGCTGCGCAGGATATCCTCCTCAGCCTTCGAGGTAGTAAGCACAACTACGGGAATGCGCCTCAAGTCTGGATCGGCCTTGATCTCCTCGAGGGCTTCGCGGCCGTCTTTGCGCGGCATGTTCAGATCGAGCAGTATCAGATCGGGTGCAGGGGATTCTTCCGGGTCCTGATGCTTGCCCTGCCTGCGCAAGTACTCGAGCAGTTCGGCGCCATCTCCCACGAAGATTGGGCTGTTCATCAGATGGCTCTCTTGAAAGGCTTCTTTGACAAGCAGGCGGTCGTCTAGGTCATCTTCCGCCATTAGAATTGTGATCGGTTTCAGGCCATGCTTGGCTGTCATTTTTCTCCTTGGGGCGGATGGATAGGTAGGGTTACACGGAAAGTCGATCCCTTGCCCGGTGTGCTGGATGCGGCGATGCTGCCTCCGTGGCGCTCGGCGATGCGCCGGCAGATGGCCAGCCCCATGCCACTGCCATCGTAGTGTTCCCGGGCGTGCAGGCGCTCGAAGGGTTTGAAGATTCGGTCGACATATTGGGGCTCGAAGCCGATGCCGTTGTCTTCGACGGAGAGTACACAGGTTTGCTTCTGGACGCTGGCAGACACTGAGACCAGCGGCGAGCGTGTCGCATCGTGGAATTTCAAGGCGTTGCCGATCAGGTTTTGCATCAGCTGGCGCAGCTGGGTCGCATCCGCCACGACCGTGGGCAGTTCGCCTACCTGAACCCGGCCTTGCGTGCGCTCGATGAGATCCTCAAGGTCGTTGAGCACCTGGCGGGCCACCCCGCCAAGGTCCACTTCGCCGAAGGCCTGCGCGCGTGTGGAAACGCGCGAGAAGCTCAGCAGGTCATTGATCAATGCCTGCATGCGCCGGGTGGCATCTCGCATGCGCTTCAAGTAGTCCTGGCCGGTTTCATCGAGAGCAGCCTCGTACTTGGTTGCGAACCGGTCACTGAAGGCTTGCACCTTGCGCAGGGGTTCCTGCAAGTCGTGGGAGGCCACGTAGGCAAACTCCTGCAGGTCGCGGTTGCTCAGTTCCAGCTTGGCTGCATAAGCCTGCAGCGTATCCCCAGCACGCTTGCGTTCAATTGCCAGCGCGGCCTGCGAGGATACGAACTCCATAAGCTCCAATTCCGTCGCGCCGAGCCGGTTATCTTCCTCGTAGCTCTGCACTGCCATGACGCCTAAAACACGCCCTGCCACCTGCAACGGGACACCCACCCAGTCAACGGAGTTGGTGCCCACCAGCTCGACCTCACCCCGCCGGACAAGATCATCAAATACCGGTGGCGACGCCAGGAGCGATTTGCCGGTACGGAGGACATACTCGGTCAGGCCGCGGCCAAGAGGTCTGGGCTCGGAGGGTCCGTCATGGGGATCGGCGACGTACGGATAACTGAGCAGGCCCGCATCCGAGTCATACAACGCGATGTAGAAGTTCTCCGTTGGCACCAGGCCGCCCAGAGAGCGATGGATGGAAGCATACAGATCTGGCAGGCCATCAGCGCCTATGGCAGCCTGGGAGATCGCGTACAGGGCATGTCGCACCTGTTCGGCACGCTTGCGTTCCGTGATATCCGTCATCACACCCGTGAGCATGGGTCCATGCTGGGTGGCGCTCAGCAGGACGGTCCGAACCAGCCCTTGCTTCGTGAGCAACTCCGCCTCGAAACCATCCGTGTGGCCCGATTGCCGGAGGGCGGCCATGAGGCGCTGTCGGGTCTCGGGGGAGCTGTAGCGGACGACCGAGCCGCTCGCCCGCAGTTCCTCTGCCGAGTCGAATCCCAGCATTTGAACCAGCCCCTCGTTGACGTACAGGACCTCGCCTTCGGTGTTGGTCCTGTAGATGCCAACTGTCGCGGTCTCAACCAGCGATCTGTAGTTGCTTTCGGATTCGCGCAAGGCCACTGTTCCCCGCCGGAGGGACTCAGCCATGTGGTTGAACTCCCGCGCCACCCGGCGCAGTTCGGCTGTGCCGGTCTCTGGGAGGCGATGATCCAGCTCTCCCCGGCCGATGCGCTCCGCGCCGGCCTGCAGGACCATTATCGGGCCCGTTAAGGAGCGTGCCAACGCGAATGCCAGTGCGAGAGCTATCCCCAGCGTCAGGCTGCCCGTCAGCATGACGGTCCGGGTGAAGGCCGATGCCGCAGCAAATGCCTCGGCCTCGTCAATCTTGACCACCAGGCACATGTCTTGTTCACCGAGCCAGCGGTAGGAAACAAATCCGCGGACACCGCGGTAATCCACCGCAGAAATCATGCCACTGCCGCCGGACAGGCACCGTTTGAGGGCCTCCGTTTTGATGGGCAGACGCAGCGTCGCGGGATCCTGCATGAACCGCGGCTGGGTCACCGGCACGCCATTGGAGTCGGTCACAAAAGCATCATCACTCTTGTCCAGGCCTGTGCGCCGGCTGACAATGGAATCCAGATCGCCCAGGTCCAGCGCTCCGACCAGTACGCCCAGCAGATGACCGTCGGCGGCCGTCACTGGTGCAACCGCGGACATCGTCAGGCGGCCGGTGGATCCTGAGGAATACGGCTCCGATACGTGCGGCCGATTCTTGCCCAAGACGAAGTAGGCCTGGTCCTTCTCGGAACGGCCTTCGGCACTCGGATCAGTTGAGGCGATCACCCGGCCGACATCGGCCTCGATGACATACAGCTCCGAAAACATGCTCGTAGGGCCAGCTAGCGGCTCCAAATGACGGACCAGCTGATCGCGCGCGGCCTGCGCCTCCGGCGAGCCCGGACTGAAGCCCACAAGGACTGCGGCTTCCTCCCGCAGCGGTTCTTCCTGCGCCTTCGCGGCGATCTCGGTCCGTGCCGTTGCGATCCAGGTCTCTACTGCGGCTTGTTTCTCAATGGTCCGCGTGAGCAAAGCGGAGGCAGCGGCCCCATGGAGACTGGCCCGGCCGGCAGCGTAGGCGTCTGCGCCGACCACGCCAACCGGAATCCCGGCGAAGGCCACAAGCACCAGAGCGAGCATGCCCCGGATCCCCAGGTGGTTCTTCATATCCCCTCACACGGTTGCCGTAGCTGCGTGAGTGCATGGACCGGAATCGCCCGGAGCGGCTTTCTTGGCCCGCCCGGTTGGCAGTAGATATGCTGCATTCGAGAAAATGGCCTCGCGATGGTCATTGGCAGGGGAGGAGGCGGGGCTGGCGGAACGCAGGCTGCCATCGTGAAAGACCTAAGTGCGTAGCTCACAGCGAATTTCCTGCCCATTCTCATTGGTCCGTACGGGACGCCCAATCGCGAATCCAGTGAGCCGGAGGGATACGGCACGCAGCCGCCGGCTCAAAAGCGGCCTCAAACCGAGACTACATCGACGGGCCCTTCGTTGATCCCCGATCGCTCTTGGACATGCCGCCCAATTCCCAAAAAAGGGATCGCCAGCCTGGGCAGCCAAAGCCCGATCAAGCCATCCGCATACCAACGTCCATTCCACGGCCGCACCGCCAATACTACGCCCGGCAGCCCACAATACGGGATCAAAAGTGTGGCAATTTGCCGAGGAAAAAGGGGAGGCCAATCCGACCCCGCGGCAGTCTACCTTTTGACCATCTCCGGCGAACTTGTGGATTGGATGATCCCTGCCACCCCCAATTCCGCTGGTCTGCCAGCCATCCTCTGCCTCGACATGTGACGCCCGGCTGCCACGCCGACGCACTGGGATGGTGTACGCCCTGAGGTGGTTCAGAAGCTGGACCCGCCTCTCTCGTCCACGAAGACAGATCCGACGAATGCGGATGTGTCAACATGCGAAGATGCCCGACGGGTATCTCCAGAGCCCATCCCAAGGTAGGCCTTGAACAAGAGTTGCTGAAGATAGGGGAGCGTCAGAACGTCGGGGATCCTACCTGTGCCCAAATGTCGCGTGCCCCGAGACACGGACTATTCCATCGAGGAGACCGTCCGGGCACTTTTCGGAGCGCAGCGGAATCGCCAGTGCTGTCCTGCCAAGCCCGGCAGGCAGGCACAGGCAGCCCCTGACCCGACTGACTACCAGATCAGTGCCTGACCATCCATGAGACCCTGGGGATCGCCCCGCAACGCGACGCCAACTTCGCCGCCGAGCTGGGTTTCCGCGCAGCAAGCTGGATGCCAAACAACGACCCCGCCTCGTCCGCTTGAAAGCAGCGAAGCTAGGAAGGTCAACGAGATCCTGTATAGCCGTGCGATTTTCTGATCGTCCGCCGAGCACCGAGTGGGGCATCGATTGCCCGGTCGAATGCTCCGGCCTGCGACACGTCCCGGCGGCCTTGGCACACTCGGCGTCGCCGTCCGGGAGATCCAGTTGTTGCGCTGTAGGCCCCGCTCTTCTACTGTTTGGGCACAGTTATCTGCACCAGGGAAGCGAGCACCCACGCCGTCTGATAGGGATGGTCGGGGACCACGACTTGGATCCATTCTCCATCCGCTGTGCCTCCCAAGGCGGTCGCGGACGCTCCCACAGGCAGTGTAGCCACGTCTTCGCCGGCCGTCGCGGGCACGGCGCGCAGCGTGAGGGGCACCGGACCCGGATTCAAGGCAATGAACCCAGAGCTTACAAGCACGCTCTGCCCGCCATCGGCAGGCGTCCCTTCCGGCGGCGGTGCTGCAGAACGTGTCGGCCGCGGCGTCACGGCAGCCGCCGTTATGCCCAGCAGGCGCGCAAGTTCCACCTCATACTGATCGTGCTGCTCGCGGCCTGCCTCGATCCCTTGCCCAACGGCGCCCTGGTCGCCGCGGCTCATGAACGCAAGCATGGTGTCGATCACTGTATTCATATGTGTCAACTGCAGCCGCTTCAACCCTGCAACGCAGGCCGGGGCGCTGTTACTCTGAGCCTGGCGCCGGGTGCTTTGCAGGGCCGCGATGCGTGCTGCCAGCTGGCTTCGCGGCACGTTCGACGCCAGCGTCGATTCATCGTCAAACTGCTGCATCAGGCTGTCTACTGCCCCAACGGTGCTCTTGATGTTGTCCGGCGCGCAAGGATCTGGCACGACGCTGGGTATCGGGGCCAAGGGCGTGCTCGGGCCTGTGCAAGCGGCAAGGACGGCGCCTGTCACCACCAGGATGACACCAATGGAGCGGGAGGTCTTCACGAGTACCCCTCCTAATCAACTCTTGAGGGACGGCGGACTGCCGTCCCTCAAGAAGCTATCAGAGCGGTCGCGACGGCTTACTTGCTGACGAGCACGAACACGCCATCCAGGCTGGAGGCGGCCTCGAAGAAGCCTTCCTCCGTCCGGACACCGTGCAGGTCGGCCCAGCGCGTATCATCCCAGCGAAGGATGGAGAAGTTGGCATCTGCTTGACCGAAGGGGATGACAAAGTCCACAAACATGACGCCGTCCAGTAATGGAGTCACTTGGGCGTCCATGGCCGAGACAAAGGTGAGTTCGCCATCCAACACCTGCGGCAATCCATCGCGATCAACGGAGGCCAGCGATGCCTGGCCGGTCGTCGGGCAGGGCAGGACCACCTGGTTTCCATTTGAAAGCACCAACACCGTGCCGCGGTACGCCGTGCAGTCCAGCGTCACAATCTGTCCATCCACGACATGGACTACATGCATCGTCATCCGGGTATCGGGGGTGCGCGTCGGAACACGCGTTTTCACGGCCTCGGGATCGCAATCAGGGTTCGGACGCACCAAGGCCCCGCCGCCCCCGCTGACAGTGTAGTCGCCCGCAGCATTGCCAACAAAGCTGTCCCCGCTGAGATCCAACAAGCCGGGCAGATTGGCATCTACGCCGTAGTCGTCGTTGTTCCAGAAGTCGCTGCACCCCACAGTAATATCGCCGGATAGGGAGTCAAGAGATGCACCATCCTGATCATTGTCGTTGAAGATGCTGTCGTCCACGAGGATGTTCCAATGAGCCCAGATCTGTGCCCCCAGGTCGCCATTTGCGCTGGCGGTCACCTCCGTGAGTGTCACGTCACGATCCGAGATGAGGTAGAGGCCCGAGTCATCATTGTTGCTCGTGTCCACATCTGTAAGTGAAATCATCCTGACGGCTGAGGCATCCAAGCCAACCCCGCTGTTCCGGTCGAAGTTGGCAGTGGCGATTGTGATGTCTCTGCCGCTGGTTATCCAGGCACCATCGTTTCCATTGTGCCGCGCGTCCACATCGGAGAGCGACACATCGTTCGAAGCGACGATGTGCAGGCCTTGCTGGTCGTTCCAGCTGAAATCGCTTCGAGTTATTCCAACTTTCTTTGCGTCCTCGATGAGGGTGCCCACACCAACATTGTTGCTGGCGTCCACATAAGTCAGGCTGATGTCGCCGTACGTATAGATGTCCAAACCCGTAAGGTTGTCGTGAAAGCTGCTTTCGCTCACGGTCACACCGACCGCGGAGCCACCGCTGGTGTTGTTCAAATACGCGCCGCGGCCAAGATTGCTGCTCTTGGATTCCACCTCATCCAGTTTGATGTTTCCAGATGTCGTCACAGAGACCCCATCGGAACCCGTGGTGCTGAAGATCAAGTCGTTCAGCGTGATGTCATCCGCCCAGCCAAGTATCTTGAGGCCGACCGAGAATGTGGTTTGCCCAACGATCGTCCCGGCACTCGAGCCACCCCAGCCGCCCTGCAGGGTAAGCGCGTTATCCTTCCAGGTGGTCAAAATGCTCCCGTCCAGTGTGACGGATGCTAAGGAACTATCGGTGCCGTTCAGAATCCAGATCGTGCCGTTCTGAGCAGGCTGCGAACCAGATAAGAAGGCAACCAGGGCCGCAAGGTCGCCGAAGGATCCTGTGCAGCCACCCGTGCTGGCAACCGGCGAGACACCCTCCGGACACCAGATCGGGTCGCCCACCGCAAGAATCTCCGCAGCCTCGGTACTCGCCAGCGGCAGCTCTTCTCCATTTGAGTCCAGCACTGCCAAGGTGGTTTCCGCAGGCAGCGTGATGGTGTCAGCCTGAGCGGCCGGCGGGGTAAGCGCCGTGTCAAGGGGCCCTGCGTTGATGGTGAGCGCCCCCGGCGTGGCCGTTGGCGTGGGCGTGAATTCGCCCCCGGCCGGCCCCAGCGGACTTATCGTCGTGCCGTCTGGCGGCACAGGGGTAGAGTCGTCCGCCCGAGCTCCAAGCGGGAGCGCCGCGCTCGCCAGCAGGACCACGAGCAGGAATGGGAAGAGCAGCGTCAGATGCAGGTCTTGCTTCATCCCATTCTCCTTCTGGTAAATGACTCCGCCCGGCAATCAACGCATGCTGCAATCAAAGCAAACAAACGGCAGAACACCATCCCATTATGCGGCCGAAACATGGCGCTGTCAACAGGTACGCGGCTGCCCATCGAACCGCCGACCCCCCAGACAGCCGGTGACTGTCGTGTGGTGCTGACTGGCGCTACCCCGCCGCCGGGCAAGGTGGATGCTCTTGAACGGCTGCCTGTTGCTGACCGACCGGCCATCCCAAAGTGGCACAAGCAGTCTACCGTGTGGTCCAAAACGCCGTCGCCGGACAAGATCTGAAACCCCGGTTGCGGCCAGAGACAGGATGCAGTCGCCGGCAAAGATCAATCGTTTTCAAACACGTGATCGGGAAGGGTAAGCCCGGCCTTCTGGAACTTCTCCATGAAGTGAGGCCTCAGCCCGACCGCCCTGAGCTTGCCAAACACGCGGCCGTTCTTATATTCGATTTGTCCGAACGCAAACAAGTCCTGCATCACGATCGTATCCCCCTCCATTCCATGTACCTCCGTGACGCTGACTACCTTGCGGGTGCCGTCGCGCATTCGCTCCATATGAACGATAAGTTCTATGGCGGACCCCACTTGCTCGCGGATGGCCGTGAGCGGCAGATCCATGCCTGCCATCATCACCATGGTTTCGATCCTGCGCAGGGAATCGCGAGGGCTATTTGAGTGAACGGTTGTCATGGATCCGTCGTGACCGGTGTTCATGGCCTGCAGCATGTCCAGGGCTTCCCCGCCGCGGGATTCGCCCACCAGGATTCGATCGGGACGCATGCGCAGCGCATTGATGACCAGCTGGCGGATCGTGATCTCGCCGCGCCCCTCGATATTGGGTGGGCGCTTTTCAAGCCGTAACACGTGCGCTCTTCTCAGCTGGAGTTCGCCGATGTCTTCGATCGTAATGATCCGCTCTTCCGCAGGAATGAAGGACGAGATCACGTTCAACAAGGTCGTTTTGCCGCTGCCTGTGCCGCCTGAGACCACAGTATTGACGCGCGCCTCCACGCACCCCCGCAGGAAAGCGACGAGATTTGCGGTCAGCGTGCCGTTGGAGATGAGGTCCTGGGCCGTAAAAGGGCTCGCCGAGAATTTTCGGATCGTCAGCAGTGAACCGTCCAGGGAAAGGGGTGGGATGGTCGCGTTGACGCGGTAGCCGTTGGGGAGCCGCGCGTCCACCATGGGCGAAGCCTCGTCGACGCGGCGGCCGATGGGGGCTACAATGCGATCGATGATGCGTCGCAAGTGCGCGTCGTTTTCGAACGAGGTACTGGTCAGCTCGATCTTGCCAAACCGTTCCACATAGACCGTCTGCGGTCCGTTCACCATTATTTCGGTGATCTCGGGATCGCCTAGCAGCGGCTCGAGCGGGCCGTATCCCAGTATGTCGGCAAGGACCCAGTCCAGCATGCGGGCCTTGTTGGCACGCGTGTAGAGCAGGTTCTCCTCAGACACAACCTGATAGAAGAAACTCTCGACCATCGTGCGGAGTCGGGGGATGTTCTCGAGCGTGACCTCGCCATTAAACTCCGATAGGACCCGCCGTTGGACCTCATCTCGAACGTGAAACAGGTTCTCCTTCTGCACATCCCACTTGTCGGCGGAGAGAGCTTCGGCAGTTTTCGAATCGGTCTTCTTCCCTAGTGCGGGTCGGTTCGCGAACATGGTTTCTACCTCGTCATGAAAATGATCATTGCGGCAGTGCTGGCAGAATGGGGATGAACAATTCCCTGCTGCGGCCGATGATCAGGCTGTCCCCCAGGTCATTTGCCGTCCTCAAGCTGGAAAGTGTGCTGCCGTTCTCGAAGGCAATATTCGGAAGTGTATCACCCCGCAGGGCGTCGATCCTGGTGAGCTCATAGAACTCATCCGCTTGCTTCACCGCCTCTTTATAGGAGTCAATTGCCGAGAATGCATTGTCCCCATCCTTTGCAGAATCCGCCTTCAGGAGAGTCTCAAGCAAGCCCTCCCGGGCCGGCCCCGTCAGGCGCTCCTGGTATCCCACCTGCTGAAATGCAAAGTGATAGAACTCGGCGGCCTGGTCAAACTTGCCCAGCTTTGCCAGCGCGGCGGCGAGGCGCACTTCGATCTGGAACAGCCGCAACACGTTCTCTTCGTTCGCCCAAGCGAACCTCTCTGCCGCCTGATAGTCTGCAAATGCGCCTCCAAAGTCGGCGTTGAGCATCAGCAGGTCCCCGCGCGAGGAGTAGGCCTCGTATAGGAAGTACCTGACCCTGCCGTCCGCGAAATCTGGATCGCGCCGGTAGAGCGCCTCGAGGCCGGTAATTGCAGCGTCCCAATCACCGTGAACCAGCTGATCGTAGGAATCAATGAACAACTGCGCCTTCTCCATCGCTGCATCGACAATCCGGGAGCCGGGTGCCTTCTCGCGCGCTCGCCGAAGCACAAGTATGGATTGCTCAAGCCCTTCGATCGAATAGTCGGAACTCTCCAGCAGGCTGATGCCCTGCAGATAATACTGACTGGCGATCAGCTCGACGGCAACCTCCTGCAGTTCGGCTCGCTCCCTGGCATACTTGAAGTTCTGTGGGAAGAGGGCCAGTGCATTGCGATAGTACCTGGCCGCGGTCTGGATCTCCTCCAGGGTCGGATCCGATCGCGCGGCCAGCTGGAGGACCAGGTCCCGATAGCTGGCGAACAACTCATCGTCCAGCTCGGGAAGCTGAATGAGGGGGTCAATGGCCTGGATGGCCTCGTAGTTCTTTATGACCCCCTCCGAATCTCCCCGATTATAGGCGACCTGAATCCCTTCGGCCAGCGAGGCAATTTGCTGCTCACGGCTGATCTGTGCGATGAGCTGCGAAGTGTCCTTGTACTCCGGCTGCAGCTTCTGAACCTGCCGCAGGAGCCCCAGCGCCGTGTCGTTGTCGCCGTCCGCCATGGCCCGCGTGCCCTGCTGATATAGCCCTTCGGCGGTGATGGACAGCTGAGCGGCGTCAATGGCCTCGTCGATTCCCTCGTAGGAGGGATCTGTCTCCCGGATCGCCGTGTATAAGGCCAGGGCCTGCTCCGCTTTCCCAGCCCTCATGAAGGTGTCAGCCATCTTGTCCTTCGCAGCCAACGCCTCTGCCGTCTGAGTGGCCTGCGCCGCCATATTTTGCCGCGTTTCCTCGGCCTGGTAGGCGGCACCGAACCACGCCAGCAGCGCCAGGATGATGGTGCCCGACAAACCACCGAGCAGTGCGCGACGGCGATTGTTGCGGCGGCGTTGGTGCTCATCGGATTCCTGCTGGTTCTGGCTCTGCTTTTGCTGCTCGGCCCGGATCTGCACGTCCTGCTTGAAGGCAAGCAGGTACGCGTCAGCGGGGTGGGCTCTAAGCAGGTGGTCTAGGTTCTGCAGGCACCCTTCCCAATCAGCCCTCTGAAAGTGCTCGAGCAACCGGCGATAGTTCGGGTCCTTTCGGTAGGTCAGTGCCTTCGGCTCCTTCCCAGGAGCCTGCGCGGCATCAAAAGAATGCCTCGCTCCCGCGCCCGCATGCTCGTCAACGGATGCGTGGCGAGCGTGCTCCCCCGCCTTGTGATCAAGCTTCTTGCTTTTACTCTTCATCTTCACCGATGGCGTGCGATTCAGCACGCCGATTTCATCCCCCGCCTACTGCAGGATCTCCAGCAACAGGGGGAAGAACGGTCCAAGGATGACTGCCAGAAGCGCCGGGAAAATGAAGAGGGCCAAAGGCACCATCATTCGTGCAGGGAGCTGCTGTGCAATCTCCTTTGCCCGAAACTGTCGGTAGATGCGCATTTGCTGCGCCTGCGAATGGAGAACGTCCGCAATGCTCATTCCCAGTTGCTCCGATTGCAGAATCACAGCCACGAAGCTGGACAGCTCCGGTATATCCACCCTCGCCTGCAAGGCACGCATAGCCTGCTTCCGTGAGACACCAACCTCGATCTCCGAAACGACGCGGGCGAACTCCTGTCCGACCGGTGTGTCGAATGTTTGGCCGAGCCGCATCATGGCCTGATCGAAACCCAAACCGGCGGCGGCGATCACGGAGAGCATATCCAGCGCATCGGGAAGTCCCCGTCGTATCACCTCTTGGCGTCGGCGCATCATCGCACCGAGCCAAACCCCGGGCCCCCCCAGGAAAAGGACCATGAGCAGAAGCGAGACCAGCAGGTAGGTGGGCGAGGGCTTAATGCGATAGACGACCAACGCGAGCGGCACGCTGACAATAAGCAGCAGTACCCGGGCACCATAGTACTGCCCAGCCCGCAAATTGAGCGGATTGCCGGCGATCGTGAGTCGCCGGTTCGTTTCCAGGAGGGATTGCCGAGGCGCGTAGCGGCTGAGGAATGTAACCACAGATGTCAGCCAAGCACCCAGGGTTCGCTGGATGAATGCATCCGAGAACTCGCGACCCTCAAGCTCGGCGAGATTGCGGGCCGTGATCCCGTCGGGCCTCTGAAGGACGAAGGACTGGATCCGTTGCTTCTCGAGTCTGTTGTCAAGATGCCTTGCCCCAACCGCAGCCACGATGAGCCCCAGAAGCACCGAGACGAATGCCAACAAGAAACCAATGGTAGTCATCGCCATCTGTGGGTTCCTACGACCGAGACCTCACACCCTCACCCGGCCGACTCTGCGCAGCACCACATTCCCGACGACCAGGCTGCATAGCGCGTAGATCAGGACAATGCGCGTTGCCCCGGGCTCAAACAGCTGCCGCCAATAGACCGGACTCATGACCGCAAGAATGACAACTGTTACGAACGGGAGCAGAGTCAGCAGGTAGCTGGCAAAATTCGCGTACGCGGTCAGCGCCCGGATCTCGCTGAAGAGGGCAAGTCTCTCCCGGATCGTCTCCATCACCACATTCAGGATCGTCGTGAGGTTGCCGCCCAGCTGTATATTCGTCAGCACCACCGTGACGACCAGGTTGAAGTCGTCACTCTCCATTCTGGCTGCCATGTTCTCAAGCGCCCGGCTGAGCGGCACTCCAAGTTCCACCTCTCTGCGCACCTGCCGAAACTCGTCCGACGTGGGAGGGCTCATTTCCTGGATGACCACATTCAAGGCCTGCTGAAAGGAATAACCGGACGCTACAGCACCCCGGATCAGGGTGAGCGCATCGATCAGTTGGGCTTGAAACAGCCGCTGGCGGGCATGAATGCTGCGAAACAGCAACACGCCCGGCACCAGGTATGCCAGCACCGCCACCCCTACTCCGGGAACAATACTCCTGAAGATCAGAAGTCCCAGGACAAAGGCCAGGAGTGTGGCCCCGATCCGCACGAACCAGTACTCACTGACGGTGATCGACCAGTGCGCTGCAACCAGTTTGCGCTGCATGCCTTCCGAATTCAGGACCGCGAAGGCGTCATTGAACCGCCGCCGAAACCGGGTCAGCCCGAAGCCATGTGCATCCGGCGGCGCCTCTGGACTCGAGTCCGGTGTTTCGACGAACCGATTGATCCGCTCCCCCATCGCGTTCATTGCTCGCAAGGCAACAACAGCGCCGATGCCCAGGCTGATAATCCCGGCTCCGACGATCAGAAGGGTGAGGGGAAGCGCTAAGCTTGTCAGGTTCAACGAAGACCTCGTATCGGGATTCACGCGACCGTACAGGACCGCTCCTGCTCCGGTTCGCCGTCGCCCGCTATCCCAGCCGGGATGACTTGGAGAGCACCTCAGGCATCTTCTTCTTGCCCGCCGGCGCGGCGCTCGTCTTGAGGCCGGCTATGGCACCAACGTTCTTCGCCATGGCCTGAAACCCTTTTCCCAACTGGCCGTTCTGGTTGAGCATGCTCAGAGGAACACCGCGGTTGATGCTCTGAAGCGCAGCCTGGGGATCCCAGGGCAGCGTGGCGAACACCTTCGTTTGCAGTGAGCGCTCGATGTCGGCCAGGGCGAGACCCTCGCGCCGATCGTGCTGGTTTATGACCAGCAGGATCCTTTCCTTGGGGAATGAAAGGGTCGTGCGACAGAGATCCAGGAACCTGCTGGCGTCGCGCAGGCTGGCGATGTCCGGATGAATCACCAGCAGCACCCTGTTGCTTGCGTCCATCAAGGTGACAGTGTTGTCATTGAGGAAATTGCCGCTATCGATCACGATATTGGGATAGATGTTTTGCAGGCCGGCTAGAATCCGGTGCAGCTCCTCGGGATGGATGCCCTGGGCGGAAACCGGACTGGGCGGCGCCGGGAGAACCTTTATGCCCGAAATGTGCTCCGAGACGACATCACGGATCAGGCTTTCATCCAGCGAGCCGATGTGGGGCACGAAGTCTGCGATCGAGTTCTGGGTCTTCAAGTTGAGCATAATGTCCAGATCGCCAAAAAGCAGCTTGGCATCCATCAGGAGAACATCTTGATTCAGCTCCGCCCTTAACGCAATGGCCAGGTTGACTGCCACCAGCGAACATCCCACCCCACCCTTCGGGCTGAAAACCACAAACGTCCCCCGGCTGGCCATGGGAACTTGCCCGGTGGTCGCGGTCGCTTTGGATTCCTGGCTGCGCTGAAATACCTCCCGGATGCGCCCCAACGTGGCCAGGAGCTCCTGCGGGTCGAGGGGCTGAGCGATGAACGCCCGCGCGCCGGCCAATATGACGCGATTGGCGTCCGCCATCTGTTCCTTCGGCAGGACGACCACGATGGCCGAATCCGGGAATTGCCAGGAAAGGCTGTCGATCAACTCCAGCGGCTTGGTGGGGGCCCCGATGAAGTCCAATACTATGCAATGGGGCACGATATTCTCGATGCCCTCCATCAGTTCGGTTGCTTTCAGCCGTCGGTCGACGAACAAGTAGGCCTGGTCCTGACTAAGCGCAGACTTGATCAGCTCCAGCAACGAATCGTTGGACGTGATGGCCAGTACACGAAATGCGTCTTGTGAACTTGGCATGTTTCACCCCTTCATGGAAGGTACGCTACGGCAGCAGCTCAAGCCCATAGAGCTCCCGGATGTATTGGGCGGTTATGGGCGTGAGTTGGAACTGGCCGCTCGCGGTGGGAGCGCGCAATACAAAGTCAAAATTCGCGCCGGTGTCCTTCAGGAACTTCAACACGAGTGCATTCTGGGGATCGAGGGCCAGCAGGTATGCCTGCACGACCACCTGGCTTCGTTTGGGGCCGGTCGGCGCCTGCACCGTCGTGTCGGCATTGTCGGCTTCGATTATGTCGATCACCATCGCAGTGATGTCCAGTCGCTGGAAGCTTGGGAAGGTCACAACCTGCTCACTGGCGTCGGTCGGCCGAAGAGCCGTGGTGTACGTGGCCAGCAGATCTACGATATCCCCGCGCTTGATGATGGCCTCACGGGTCATCAAATCGCTGACCCCCAGCGCCATCAGTACATGCCGTTCGTCCAGGACGTAGGCAATATCGTAAGCCTGTCCGGTCGGGTTAGCCAGGTTGTGATCCAGGATCATCTCGCCCTGGAAAAGGTCCGTTTTTGTGATCCTGCCAATCGCACTGTCAACGTTTGTGATGGCATCCCTGGGAGCCAGTTCGATCGGCGTCGTGGCCAGCTTCACATCCGCGGCCGCCAGCACCACTCCTTCGGCAACATCGTGCGTTGCGAAGGCGACCGTGACGAAGCTTTCGGCCGGCTGCGTCGCAGCCGGCGGTGATCCGCCGGTCGTCAAGCCAATATTGAGGAGCCGGATGGCCGCGTATATTCCGGCCGCGATCAAGACCAAACCTACGAAGGCAATTGTGATACCTGTCCGGGTGCGTGAGTTCAATGCATGCCTCCTGGATTCGGGGCGTTTGGAGCAGTGCCACGAATTGCTGCCCGCTATCGGGTCAGAGAGATGATGTAGACGCCCAAGTCAAAACAACCGGGGCAGATCCCCGTTCCTCCAACATAACCGCTGACAAAATACCCTTCGATTGTAGAGATGTTCTTTTTCACATTCGCAAAGGTCTTTGCCGGACAATCTTCCGAGGCCCCCTTGGAAACGCATGTCACAACGAACGGCGCAAATCCCGCCACCCGGAACCAATCCTTGGAACCGCTGGCTGATCTGATCAGATCGCCAGCCTCGTAGTCTGCGGCACACGTTGTGGGAATTTGTGTGTCCGTTGTACTTGGGCAGATGCCGTTGAAGACCGGGATCAGCACCAGATGGCCTTGAATATCGTGTGCTTTGATAAACACATCGTTTGCGGCGCCCGAGTGGCCCGGGAACCACTGTGGGAGGACAATTGGATCGGGAAATCCATGAAGCATAAGGTCGACAAGGTCGCTCGCTCCGGTCCCGTCCAGCGAGAGCCAGCCACGTTCGTTGTTGCCAGTCACATCCAGGGTGCCATCACCATCGAGGTCACAAATGAAGGTCCCAGTCCCAAAGGGCGGTGCGCAGTCGGTTGCGGTGTCGACAGTTTTGTCCATCACCAGATAGGCCATCTTACTGCTGCCAGACTGGTCATCCTGATAGGTCCCCCAGTTGACGCCGTCGCCTGGATCAAGCACCACGCTGGCACCGTTGCCGAATTGCACATGGGCGAGCAGGTCCTCAAAGACTCCCCACGGAATGGAATGGATGCTGCACACTCCTGTGGACCCGCCCACCGGCGGCCGGCATGTCCACGCGATCGGCAGCAGGTTCGCCGTCGAGGAGGGCTTGAAGCATCCCGCTGCAGCCTCGGCGCGCGCCATATCCATTGGGTAGCCAATCACGGAGGCAAAGAAGGAAGGCGATTCCACCCTGGTTTGCACAACGACCTGGTCATCCGCGTCGATTTCCACGCTTTCCAGGCTGGCGCCATTCTCTTCCGCATATTGTTGCGCGGTTGCTGCGTAGTCGCCCTCACTCAAGCAGTACATCCGCGCGCCGGCCAAGGCCCCGGCGTCTGCCGCGGTCTGCGCACGCCGGCGGTTCAAATAGATGCTGCCTCCGTCGATGATCAACCCGGCCAGAACGACCAGGGCCACGATGGCGACCGCCATGATCACCATGCTCTGTCCGAACTCCTGTCTCTTCCGCATCATGATGTCCTCCTACTGGCTCCCGAACGGGGTCATCTGCATGGTTGACTCCGCGGTGATATGGTAAACGGAGCCGGTACCCAGGATCCGCGCGATAAAGGCTGACATGGGCACCAGGTCCGCAGTGGCCGAGACCGTGACGGTTTCCTCGCACGGGTTGCCGTTATCGCCTGGATCCCCGTCGCAGTACACGACAATGTCGTCGGTCACAAGCGGAAGCCCTATGGCGGAGGGACGGACCCAGTCCCGGATGTCCGCCAGCCGCTGATCGCTGCTCGGAAAGAGGCGCACAATGGCGAATCTGGCGCCCTCCCTGACGGCGTGGTTCAGGGCAGAGTAGCCATAGACCACTCTACCCACCTCGATGAACATCAGGATCACCAGCAGAATCAACGGGAATATCAGGGCAAACTCCACCATCGCCTGTCCCCGCGTCCGACGGCGCAGCCTCACGGTATCAGCATCCTGGCCTCGTTGGTCAGATGCAGCGGGCCGTGAAAGATGACATCCACCAGCATCTCCATATCATGGGAGACTGTGACCACAGCCGTGGATTCGCTCGGACAGGTATTGTTCACCACTACGCCAACCAGGCATTGCACGTTGATCTTGGCGGCGTCGATCTCAACGCCGGAATCCCCGGCCTCGGACTGGACTGCCGTTTTGGTAGCCGCAAAAGAAGCGGCCTTCCCCTCCTCCGTATGATAAACCAGGTAGTACGCGCCCTCGCGCGCCGAGTTCTGGAGGACCGTCTTCACATAGAATGCCATGCCGAAATCCAGCGCCCCAATTACCAGCAGCAGGAGAATTGGTAGCATCAAAGCAAACTCGACCAACCCCTGGCCGGCTTCACCAATAGTCCGGGGATTTCGGGTCGCCCGCTTCCTCAAGTTCGTCATCCTGCCTGTCTGTGAACCTCCACAAAATGCTCCACGCGCCTCAGCGGCCGGTCGATCTCAGGTCCGTGCAGCGATGCGTTCCGCACCGAAATCCCAGAGTCCTTGGCTGGAACTTCGAGCCACCCCAACCAAGTTGCCAGGTGCCTGGCGGTATAAGGCGGAAGCCGTTTCGCCGTCCTCGGACGAGCGCTTTAGGGGCACCGGCCTCCTCCGACACCGGTCAGAGCCCGTCCGGGGTCCTCGGCTCAGACCAAAGGCATCCAAAGCCCGGTCCAAATGCACATTATATTGGGGCAAGTGGCATTATAATGCTCTTGGATGGCAATTGCAATGGAACTCGGCGCACGCGGATGAGAAAGACGGCGCCGTGTTGGCGGCGGCGCGCCTCCAGTGGAGAGTGCACCGGGGTCCGGGGAGCCTCCATCGCGCACCCCCATCAATGAAACCTATGAAACTGCGCCTTGGGGCGATCGTCGCCTGCACACTTATCCTTGCGCCCACGCTTTCGGCAGCAAACGCTCCCCCTGTTCCTGGAGTACTGCCCGCATCTGTTCCGGACCGCGTGGTCCAGCCGCAAAACGTGACGCCGGTATGCCTGGATCGCAGCGATATTCCTGAAAGCGAGTTGCACTGGCTCCGTATTCCTGCCAATGCCAGTGAGCTGGCCACCAGTGAGGACTATGCGTACCTCTCGGGGCAGTTGATCCAGAACGGCGTTGTAGATGCATCGGATTGCCCTCTGGGCGGATTCTGGCCGGATGGATACGCCACCGCGTGCGGACTGGCGAGAACACGCCAAGTGTCGCTCTATCTTCAGAACGTGTACGATGACGAGATCCTCGCGGCAGGCAAGGACATTGGCGTGCCGCCGGTGCTGATCAAGCAGCTCATACGCTACGAAAGCCAGTTCTGGCCGGTGCAGTGGGGGCCTTATCACTACGGTCTGGGGCATTTGACATTTCCAGGTGCAGTCACGGCGTTGTTCTGGAACCCGGCCCTCTACGCCGCCGCGTACGCTGAGGCGCCCGGGAGCGTGGATCTGCCTGCCTCGCTCGTTTCTTTGATGAACGCGTATTGCCCAACCTGCAGCTATGGTCTGGATATCCCCAAGGCGGAGAGAAGCATCCCTCTCATCGCCCAGGTGCTGCTGGCGTACTGCAAGCAGACCACTCAGGTCATCTACAATGCCACGAAGGTTTCCCCGGGCGATGTAGTGGACTACGCCACGGTCTGGAGGCTGACCCTGCTAAACTACAATGCGGGGCCAAATTGCGCCTTCGATGCAGTCAAGGCGAATTTCAAGCTGGGTTCGAAATTGAGCTGGGTAGGGATCGCCGACAAGCTGGCTGTCCGCATGTGCATCCGGGGGGTGGGATATGCGGATACGATTTCCGCCCCGTACTACGAGTTTAGAACCCGGCCCTGACGCGGGAGGCGGAAGTCGATCGCCTGTCGCGAGATCGGTGCTCGGGGAGATCTCTTCTTTCGTTAGTCCCCGCCGCTCTTGTCCGTGATTCGCAAAACGTTCCTGAAGTCTTCCAATTTCTCCACGAATATCGAAACCAGGGCCGGATCGAACAGCGTTCCGGAGGACGACTTGATCAGCTCAAATGCGGCCTCCGGCTGGATTGCCGCCTTATACGGGCGTTTGGTGGTGAGGGCATCAAAGACATCCGCCAGAGCCATGATTCGTCCGCTCAGGGGTATGGCGTTTCCTCGCAGACCCTCCGGGTAGCCAGATCCGTCCCACCGTTCATGATGGGTCCGGGAAATGATCCCCGCGGCCTGTAGCAGCGGGGAGCTTGAGCCACTCAGCAAGCGGCCGCCCTCCACGGTATGTTTTTCTGCGATCCTGTACTCATCCGGAGTAAGGTTCGCAGTCTTCTTAAGCAAGATCGCTGGAAGGGCGACCTTTCCAATATCGTGCAGCACGGAGGCAGAGGAGATCAGGCCCGCCTCATCCTGTTCCAGCTCCGATTCCCTGGCCAAAATGGACGAGTAGCGGCGGATGCGCTCCAAATGGGCGCGATTGTCCCATTCGGCGAACTCCGCGACGTAGGCCGTGAGCATGACATGCTCGTGCAATTCTTGCTGACTTGGGGCGGGAAAGCTCCGAAACATGGCGACACTCCCCTCCTGGCCCGTGTGGATTGGCTGGACTCCAAGTCAATGATATGTCACACGGCTGGCGAAGTCAAGCACATGAACGCTGTTGCCAGCCACGATATCCTGGTCGATGTCCGCCGCACCCTCGGTGCGGAGATCACCCGCGAATGACAATCGGACTGAATCCCGGGGAACAATGGAGCGTGTCTGGGAGTGGAAAGTGCCGCGAAGCACAGGACTGGTCAGCCGTTCCCGAGGCCGTCAGAACTGACTGGTGCGCCGCCCAAAACGATAGAATCAGGGGCGACTGGTGGCGTGTGCGGACAGGCAGCCCTCGCGGTGCTCCGCCCCCTTGACCCAGGCGACGTCACATTGCCTCCGGGCTGCCAGATTCTCGCCTCCGCAGCCTGGCCCTGCCTCGGCCACAGCGATTCCTGTGCAAGGCGTGAAACTCGAGGTCGTGGAGCGGTTTTGCGGGTGTGTATCGCTCCCGTGCAGGGCGCGGCCTCCGAAGAACTGGACCACATCCTGGCACCCCTCGACATGCGGGGGGCCATGGAGAAGATGAAACAGCGGTTGCAGCTCAAGGTGACTGACGTGCCAGCAACGACAGCGATCGGAATACGCGCCCGGTAGTTGTCAGGTAGCTGCGTAGATCGAGCCCTGGTCATCCCGAGGGCCTATTGCCATCATACTCAGAGCTTTCCAGGAATGAGACCGCTGGACTATGGTGACCGACCAGGCTCAGGCTTGAGAAACCTACTTGCCGCCAGCCAGCTCCCCATCGGCGGCAAGCAGGATCTCATCCAGGCGTGCGCAGACGCCTTCCGGCAAGGGATCGACCATCGGAGCAGCGAGGATCTCTTTCACCTTTTCGCGGGCCCGGGTATACATGTTCGGCTTGCCTAGTTCGAGCCAGGCACCATAGGTGTGGCGGTCGAGCAGATCCGACATGTAGAACTCCGGGCTGCGCGCGGCGAGGCGCGTGTTGCGGGACTTGAGGAAGTGTCCGCCGGGCCCGACGTGAGCGATATCTGCGTAGAGGTCCATTGACGCGCGGCTGTCGACCCCCTGATAGAGCCGTTTGCACAGGCGCGCGATCTCATTGTCAACGACGAGCTGCTCCAGGATCAGCAGCTGATCGCCTTCGATCAGCCCCATGCCGACGATGATGTCCGAGCCCGCGCACACCGGCGGAACGGTGGTGATCAGCTTATCTAGAACGGCCTCGGCGCCGGGCTCCTTCGCGTCGGAGGAGCAGCCAGCGGAGGTGCTGGGCAGTCCGTAGTGGCGGCCCATTCCGACGAGCGCCGCGGACTGCAGTCCCATCTCCGGCGTACCCGCGAGGTAGGCGCCCGTGGTGAAATCCACCGAGCCCGTGGCGCTGCTGTAGATCACAGGCCGGCCGGGATGCGCCAGTTCATACACGACAATGGAAGAGAGAGCCTCGGCATTCGCCAACGCAAGGTTGGAGAACAAGCTGGCGGGTCCGGTCGTGCCATTCACAGGCATCGGCATGACCATGACCGGGATATCCCACGCGCCGAGCTCGAGGTAAGCATCCAGCATGTCGCCGTCATGCATCAGCGGCGCGACCGGGCAGTAGATGAGGGAATGGTCGTGCCTGGTTCGGAGCGCGGCCTCGCTGCCGGCGACCACGGTCAGGGCGTCAACCAGGTACGGAACCTGCCGGGGATGATGGACCTCGTGCTGCCCGTGCTTTGAGGAAGACTTCATGATGCCGATGAACTCATGCAGGGCGCGGGAATCCGCAGGCGCGTCGGAAGCCACGGTGGGCGCCCAGGCCATCACGCCCATGTCCATCTGCTGAAAGACGCGCAGGCTGGCATCGATATCCTTGCGAGTGCCGTAGCGCTTCTCCCCGCTTTCGAAATCCAGCACGAATGAAGCCGTTCCATCAATGGCGTAGTGGGTGACCTCCGAGGGCAGGGGATAGTTGTGCGCGGGATTTCGAGCGCCGAGGACGAAGGACTTGGGGGCGGCCTTCAGAGCTTCGGCAACCATCTCCCGCGGAATGCGCGCAATGCGAGAATCCCGATCGACGGTGGCGCCGTTCTTCTCAAGCAGTGGGAGCGCGGCATGACCATGGTACTTTACGCCCACGTTCGAGAGGATACGCATACTCTCCTCGTGGACTCGCACGCGTTCTTCTTCTGAGAGCAGCACAGTTGTGAATTTCATGGTGGGTACCGTGTCGGTGATCTATTGATTGGCCGCCCTCATCCGAGACGCCAGACGCTCCAACCCTTCATTCACAGCGGGGTCGAGAGGCAGCGGCTGGTGCTTCATGAGGGTTTCCTGCATTTTGTGATGGATTTCCTGGTCGACGTCGGGTCTACCCGCGGCCTTCCACTTCTCGAATGTGTCATGGAAACCCATGCCGCCCAGGTAGAAGGTCCCATTGCGCAGCGCCCCCAGTGTTGACCTCTGCGCCACAAAACTGCCGCCTGGCCCCCCGGCATGGATGATCTCGTCCAGCCAATCCTGCTCCAACGTCGGAATGCCCTCGCGCAGGCGCCGGCAGCGGCGGAAGATCTCCACATCTATCATCATCTGCTCAAGGGAAAGGACAGTTGAACCTCCGAGCAGACCTGGTCCTACGAGGATGTCCGGCCAAACCATGGCAGGCAGCACCCAGTTCACGGCGCGTTCGTAGCTCGCCTGGATGCCGGGGAAGTGGTGATCCGTTCCTCCCGCACCGATCTCGACGGGCAAATGATAGTAGCGTCCCAATTGGGCAGCCGCGGCGTTGAGGATGGAGTTCTCGAGCGCGCCGCCAGTGTATCTCCATGTGTGAGGCTCAACCGACTGCGGCACGGCGGCGTAGATGACAGGAGTGCCCGGCCCCGCGGCCTGCACCATACACAGCGTGGCCAGAAAGTCAGCATTGGCCACCAGCAGGGTTGAGATCAGGCTTGCGGGAGCGGTGGCGCCCATCAGCGGCATCGGCATGATTGCCACCGGCAATTCCCAGCCGACGGTCTCGAGGTACGCGTCAGTGTAGGTCCTGTCGATCACCAGGGGCGACATGGGACAAAGGACGTAGGAGAAAGGCCGCTTGAGGCGGATGTCCTCCCGGCCGCCGAACGCGATCTCCAGGATCTCGAGCAGCAGTCGCGCCTTTTCGACGCTATCGACCGAGTCCTGCATATGCTTGGAACAGCTGCGAAGCAGGTGGGTCCAGTACTCTACGAATCCTGCCTGCGTGTCATCGAATCCGCCTTCGATCATGCTCCAGTAGATGCCGAGCTCATCAAGCGCGTCGATGAGCCTGGTGGCCGCGGTCCAATCAGCAAGGGTTCCCGGTCGGAGGTCCTTGGTCTCGTAGTCGAGTACGGAGACGGCGCCGCCATCGGCGCACAGCCAGCACTTGCCAGTATTCAGGTCGAGATCCCAACCTGCCCGCCGCGCGCCCAACGTGAATCGTTTGGGTGCCAGCTTGAGGGCGTGCTCGACAATGCGAGGCGGGAAGCGCACGCGCGTCCCGCGGCCCTCGACCTCGGCGCCCGCCCCGCCGAGGATCTTGCGCGCGCGCTCGGACTTCACCTCAACGCCGGTGTCCCGAAGCAAGCTCAGGCTGCGCTCGTGGATCTGCGCGCAATCATCTTCCCGCAGCACCTGAATGGTCGCGTTCATGCCGTCGCCTGGTGGGCGGCTGGTGCCGCCGGCTGTGCGAATTCCTTGTCCGCCGTCTCCAGGATGCGCTGGAGCTCGCGCTGCTGCATCGGTTCCAGGGGCTGGGGATGGTGGTTTTCCAGGATCCACTTGAACTTCTCCTGTGCAAGTCTGATGGGATCCTGGTAGCGACCTTGAGGCGCAGGCCGGGAGGTCAACTCCGAGAAAGAGAGCCTGCGCAGTCCCTCGCGGGTGTGGGGATGCTTCAAGAAGTTTCCTCTCGGACCGACTTGACGGATCACGTCCAGAGCCAGCGCGGCGGGACGCGTGTCCAGCCCGCCGGCCTCCACGCGGATGCGGTGGTAGATGTCGCTATCCAGCAGTATGGCCTCCGGATACAGCAGCCGGCAGGATTCGAGCAGCCCCAATCCGCTTCCAGTCTCCGCGCCCGCAAGCGCGCACAGCAGGAGCGACGAGGCAGCATCGCCGGCCGACTGCCAGCCCGGGACGGCGGCATCCGTGGCGAACACACCCGCCAGGCTGGGAACCCCCCAATGATGTGCCATTTCCACGCCGACCGGATAAAGGAGCGTTCCCTCCCATGCGGTGGCCAGATATGCGCCAGTGCGGGGATGCATGATGCCTGGCATCATCGAATGGAACACTGGCGCGCCTGGGTGTGCCATCTGGATCAGGGTCAGCGCGGCGACGATCTCGACATCGCCGACAACCAGGCCTCCCGCAGGCGTGGCTGGTCCCGTGGATCCCAGGTTGGCCATCGACATGAAGCCCACCGGCAAACCCGCGGCCGCCAGGGCCAGCGCAGACTCGATGCCGTCAGCGTCGAGGCCAAGCGGTGCGATGCAGCAGACCAGCAGCGAAAGCGGAGGCCGGGCACGCAGAGCCTGCTCATCGCCCGCGATGACGCGGGCCATCTCGACTGCATAGCGCGCCATCCTGGCGCCCATGATGGTCTCACTCTGGACGTGCTTGACGGTGTTGTTGAATGCGGCATCCAACTCATGCAGCGGCGCGGTGGATGGAAAATCCTGTGCGCTGACGATCGGCCAGTAGAAACCGATTGAGCTCAGGTAGTCCGAGACCCGGGCCATCTCGGCCACGTCCTGCTTGCACGAGGGGCGCCGCTGGCGCGTGGCGAAATCGATCGTCTCCACGCCGCATCCATCCGTGGCAAGATACGTGCTTCGTCCATCAAGGTTCAGGTCGTGGGTGGGCGAGCGTGCGCCCATCACGTAGAAGCGCGGGGCGCAGGACATGGCTGACTCAACCGCATCGGGCGGGAGCTTGACGATTTGAGCCGCGAAGTCAACCCGGCCGCCGTGTTCGGCGAAGATCTTCAGTCCAAGCGGGGAAGGGCAATGGACGCCAACATCCGCCAGTATGTCCAGCGTCGCCGATCTCAGCTGCGCCAGCTGAAAAGCCTCCAGGATGCTCACACGGTAGGCAGGAGTGATGGGCTGCAGGGGCGGCGTATCGCTGGGGATCATCTGGCAACATCCAGCAAGAGTCAGTTGAGCTGCTTGTCGGCGGCCTGAAGGATACGGTCCAACTCCGCCTGGCGCGCCGCGTCGAGCGGCTCGGGCTGGTGATTGGCGAGGATCCACTTCGTTTGATCGATGGCAAATTGGCGCGGATCCTGGTAGCTGCCATCGGATGTAAGCTGATGACAAACGCCGCGCTTCATGGCCTCGCGCATGTGTTTGCGGGTGTGCTTCTGCGCCAGGTAATGCCCGCCCGCGCCAACCGACTCGATCGTATCCAGCGCAAGGGTTTCGTCGGAAATCTCCAATTCCATCAGGGCGTAGCGGGCCTTCTGGTGGATATCGTAATCCAGTAGCAGTGACTCGGGATACAGGCGCGTGTAGGTGTGCGTCAGGCCGAGGCCGGTGACCCATTCGACACCGGTCAGGCCGATCATGTAGCTGTCCAGGGCCACCTCAGAGCCGGACTGCCAGGTGCCGGCGTCGCGGGCGTCCGTGCCATAGCAGGCACCCAGGCAAGGCATCCCCCAGTGATGTGCCATCTCGACCGGCGCATAGCGGCCGCGCGCGTCGAGAGGGTAGCTGACGTACTTCCCCGAGCTGGGATCAGCCCAAGCCTGCATGATGGAATGAAACACCGGCGTCCCGGGGTTGATCATTTGGGTGAGCACCGTGGCGCTGATGACCTCGGCGTCTCCCATGGCCAGGGCGCCGGCCAGGGTGGCCGGGGCCGTGGTGCCCAGCGTCGGCATGGCAAGGAAGCCCACTGGTACGCCCGCTTCGGCCAGGACCATTGCGGCCTCAATTCCATCCTTGTCCTGGACCAGGGGAGCAATGGTGCACACCAGCAGGGAGAAATTCGGCCGGCTGCGCATCTCTTCCTTGCTGCCGGCGATGACCGTGGACATCTCCAGGGCATAGCGGGCATCGGCGCCGCCCATGATGGTTTCGCTCTGAACATGCTTGAGCGTGTTCCGGAAGCCGGCATCCAGATCATGGAGGGGCGCAGTCCTGCCATGCTCCTGCGAGCTGACCATGGGCCAGCAGAACGCGATCCCGGGCAGATAATCCACCACGCGCGCCATCATGGCGACATCCGCCTTGCTGGATGGGCGCCGCTGGCGAGTTTCCAGGTCGATCGTCTCGACTCCGCAGCCATCGGTTGTGAAATAGGTGCAGCCATCGCCCAAATGGAAATCATAGAAAGGGATCCGGCCTCCCACCTTGAATCGCCGCGGGACGCTTTTCATGGTTGCGAGCACCAGGTCGCGCGGGAAGCGGACGATCTGCGTGGTGAAATCCACGTGCGCGCCATGATCCGCCAGCACCTTGAGGGCGCCTTCGGAAGGGAATTTCACACCTGTGCGTTCCAGGATGTTCAGGGTGGCATCCTGTAGCTGCTGCAGCTGCTTGTCACCGACACAACGAAGCCGGTACGGCGTCTTGATGGGTTCGAGGGGTCTGAGTTCAACCATGATATTAACCATCCTTGTGGAAATCTTGAGCAGGATCCAGAGCATGCACGACGACCGGAGACGGACGCGGAATTCATGTGGCGTCCCTAGAGCTCGCCGGCTTTCTTCAGGACTTTGTACGGATCGAAAGCATCACGCAGGCCATCGCCGATGTAGTTGACCGAGACGATCGCCAGAAAGATCATCACTCCGGGGAAGATGGCCAGCCACGGATACCTCAGGAAGTTCTCCTGGGCATTGCTGAGCAAATTGCCCCAACTGGGAGTCGGCGGCTGAATCCCGAAGCCCAGGAAGCTGAGACCGGACTCCTCGATGATCGCATATCCCAGTTCCAGTGTGGCTTCGACGGTGATGGGCCCGATGGTGTTGGGCAGGATATGTCGAACGACGATCCGTGTGGGAGATGCCCCCAGGGCGCGCGAAGCCGTGACGAAGTCGAGCTCGCGCAGGGTGAGGATGGACGCCCGAACCAGTCTGGCGAACGTCATCCAGGAAAGGGTCCCGATCACCAGGGCAATGGTCAGGACACTATTCTGCTTCAACAGAGGCAGGTCAATGTCGCGCAGAATGGCGCCCAGCAAGATCAGAACCAAGAGGGACGGAAGCGTCAGGGCGGCATCAGTGATGCGCATCAGCAGGTTGTCGAGCAGGCCACCCCAGTATCCGGCCAGAGAGCCCACCGTCACGCCGATGGTCAGGGTGATGCCCACCACCAAGATACCGACCGTCAAGGAGACGCGCCCGCCGTATAAGATCCGCGTGAGAAGGTCCCTGCCAAGTGCATCTGTGCCCATGGGGTGCGACCACGACGGCGGCCGGAACCGATTCTGCAGGCTGGAGATCCCCGGGCTGTACGGTGAAAGCGGGGCCAGCAGGACAGCGAGCACCAGGATCAGGAGAACGACCGCGCCGGCCCTTGCGCCTGGATGACGCCGGAAGCGCTTCCAGACGATCTGCCCGGTGCTCTTGGATCCGTGCTCCTGGCTTGGGATCGCCGAGGTCCCAGTGCCCTGCGCGAAGTTGCTCATGACATCGGTATCAGGAGTAGTGGATCCTTGGATCAAGCAAGGCGTAGACGAGATCGGCAAGCAGGTTGGAGGCTATGATGAACCCGGCGCCGACGACGAGCATGGCCATTAGGATAGGATAGTCCCGCTGGAGTGCCGCCTGGTAGTACAGCAGGCCCATGCCGGGCCAGGCAAAGATCATCTCGATGAATACTGCACCGCTCACGAGGTACGGCAGGTCGAGGGCCAGCAGCGTGACCAGGGGGATCAGCGCATTGCGCAATCCATGACGAAACACGACCAGGTATTCGGGCAAGCCCTTGGCGCGGGCAGTGCGCAAGTAGTCCTGATGGATAACATCCAGCATGCTGGATCGAAGGAAGCGCGAATACCACGCAAGCCACCCCAACGCGCCGGCCGCCACCGGCATGGCGAGGTGTGCGAGGCGGTCACTGATCGAGAAGGGCGCGCCAATGGTGTAGATGCCGCCGGAGGGCAGCAGCGGCCCGCCCGTGAAGGGATTGGGCAGCCATACGTAGAAGACAATAATGAGGATCAGGCCCAGCCAGAAATCCGGCAGGGACTGGCCGGCAAATGCAAGCGTGGTGACCGTAATATCGAACTTGGAATACTGTCTGAGGGCCGAGATCACTCCGATGGGGATCGCCAGCGCCAGGGCCACAAAGAGCGTGGCCGACATTAGATACAGTGTGTTCGGCAGGCGCGACCAGATCTCCTCAAGAACCGGCTTGCGTGTACGGAACGAATAGCCCAAATCCCCGCGCAGGATGCCGCGCCGTGTCCCCTGACCGTCTGCGACCCCATCGCCGTCCGCATCCACCTGCATCCAATCGTTGCCAAGCAGCCACACCACGTACTGGACCAGAATGGGCTTGTCCAGTCCGAGCTGGGCCCTGATGCGCGGGATCTGAGCGGCGGGGATGCGGCGGGCGCGCCCGTAGCCCGCGAGCGGTCCCCCCGGCGCCAGGTTCACGAGGCCGAAGAAGACGATGCTGAGCAGCATCATCATGCCCACGGCCTGGATCAGACGCCGGACCACGTACTGGGTCAAGTTGACCTCAGCCTATTTTGTTGGCCAAGGCCTGAGTAGCCGCTCCAAACGCCCTCCCGTTCGCCGGGCTCATTTCGCGAGTGTCCAGTCAGCCGCGTTCCAACTGACGACGCTATTGACATTGGCCTCCACGCCCCCCACGCGGCTCCCATAGGCGTCGGCATTGATCGTCGAGAAAAGCAGGATCTGCGGAAGCTCAGCATCCAGGATCTTGGCCATCTCACAGAACGCGGCGGTGCGTTCGGTCTCATCCAGGGTATAGGCGCTGTCTATCAGGTCATCGAATCCTGGATAGAACCAGCGGCCGAAGTTCCATCCGTAGTCGGGTTGGGCAGACTCCGAGTAGTAGTACTGCCAGATGAAGTCCGTCGGGTCGTTCCCAGCGTAACCATCATCATACAGATCGATCTCAAAATTGCCGTTCTGTTCAAGCCCCTGGCTGGCGCTGTCTGCCCACATGACGGTACCCTGGACCTGCGAGAGATCGGCCTGGATGCCGACGTTCTTCAGCATTTCGGCGATGAGCTGCTGGGTCAAGATGAGCGGCTCTCCGTATTCGGAGTAGGTAAGCAGCTCGAATTGGAATTTCGTGCCATCCGCGGCAGTGCCGCAGCCTTTGCACTCGCGGATCCCATCTACCCCGATGATCCAACCCGCCTCATCCAGCAATGCCTTGGCGCCCTCCGGATCGAAGGCCGGCCGTTCCATTTTGCAGGTATCGTAGGGAGGCCGGAAAAACTCGGTCCAAACCGGATTGGCATAGCCGTACCAGACAGACTCGGCAATCATATCCACGTCGATTGCACCGCGGATCGCCTGGCGTACGCGGACGTCACTGAACAAGGGATTGGGATCAGCAACTGGATCAGTGGAACCCTTGGCCGCGAGATTGATGAAGAGACGCATTACCCACCTACCCGTCGGGCTCACACTGACCCTGACGCTGCCGTCGTCCTTCAGGTTGCTTGCTACCTGTTCCGTGGCCCACATGAGAATATCAGCATCGCCCTGACGCAGCATGGTTTCGCGGACAGTTGCGTCCGGCACGATCTTGATGACGATGCTCTCGACCTGAGGCTTGCCGGGCACAAAGTAGCCGGGATTCCGCTCGAAGGTCAAGTGGTCGCCTGTCATCCACTCCTTAAGTATGAAAGGACCGTTGCTCAACGGCTCGCGGGCACAGTCCCAATTCAGGAAGCCCTGCTCCGGATCGCAGTAGTGCTTCGGCCAAATAACAACCTGCCGGCCTCCAAACAGCGTCAGGTGTGAAGGATACACGCTGCTGAAGTGGACGACGAAGCTGTGGTCGTCGATCTTGTCCACGCCTGTGACCAGGTCGATGCCGGGGATCCAGGCGCCGGTTTCGGGATCGGCGATCGCCTCATAGGTGAATAGGACATCGTCGGCGGTCACCGGCGTGCCGTCTGCCCAAGTGACATCGGTGCGCATGCGCCAGGTCACGTCCATAGTCCCTTCATCCTCATGGATGACGACGCCGCCGTTGTCGACCGTTGGCAGATCCGCGGCGAGCACGGGGTAGACCTCACCGGCGGGATCGATGGCGGCAAGGCCAAGCATGGTGAGGTGCATGGCCAAGGCATCATAGCCAGAGTCTGCGACAACCGCGTTGAATGAAGGCGGATCCTCGGGAATGACGATCACCAGGCTCTTGGGCGCCGCGCCTTGGGGGGGCTGGCTCTCACCCGCGGTTTTTGTTGCTGTGGCGGCGGGACCCACCGGCTGACAGCCGAGCACCGCCACAAGCAGCACGGCAGAAATCGCAAGCACCTTGACGCTGTCTTTGGACATCGTACCCTCCCTTTTGGATGCTACCTTCGCCGAATATGGCAGATGTACCAAGTATCTATCGCCCCCCACGGTTTGTCACCTGACATTTGTCACGAAACTTGTGTAGAGCACCGGACCGGCCGGCATGCCTGAGCGACTATCGCCAAGTGCCGCGTGTAGATTGGGAAATGTCAATTGCGGGGCCTCTGGGATGCGGGAGTGCTTCCCCTGGTCTGCACTTCGACGTCGTTCGCCGGTGCCTGCTCCGCGGACCAGTGATGCGGAGACGCCAATGCCGCAGGCACGGGGGAACCCCGAAGCCACTGACCAAGAGTCCCGCGGTTCCCATCCATGGCGTATATGCTGACGTACCTGGTCTATGGTCTGCAAGATGTGCCGGCAAAATAGCATCTAGCGTAGACTGTTCCCACTCCTTCTTCCGTGATTGCTGTAGAAGTGCTGTAGCGTATACGAGTGTCTTCTTGGCATGTTGAGCTGTCTCCATCTCCCAATCCTAACTCTATGATTGGATCAGTTCCTGGGGGGCAGGTCAACTGGCCATGCGTGCTTCAGCCTCGTCAAACAACTTCCTGCGCGAATTGGCAGAGCCTTTGACCAGTGCGCCCCGACTGAACGCACGGCGTACTTGGACCAGTCCAAGTAGCAAGTCCAATCAACAGACCTGTGACCGCATCCATGCCGGATGTGTGCCCAACCTGCATGGCAGATTTAGCGGTTGTGAGGAGGCGATCTGAATTCTCCCCACGACAGATCGCCCCGGCGAGATCCGCCAATCGACTCGAAACCTGGCCGCGCGAAGCATGAAGAAGGTAAGTGCGGCTTATGACGTTTGTCCGCTCAGAGAGAGCCACCACAGCTTTGCCCAGCTCATAGACGAAACGCATTCGTTCGAGCCTATCATGTAGCGTGCACCAGAGACCCGCCAGATAGCCAACCAGAAGATCGTCTCCACTGGGGGTCAGGCCGATACCGAGACCGATCAGCGGGCCCACCGACGACGTGGTAGTCAGATCATATCGCTGTGTGGCCCCGATGAGCCCCCGCATGGCTTCACTCATCCTGCCAGGCACACCAGGCCGTCTGGTCCCATCCGGGCGAATCAGCTCTTCCGCAACAATATCTGCCCCCAAGAGCATCTGGCGTTTGTTCAGCGCTTGCCAGACGCATTGCCATGCGATTAACACGGCGGGCTTCGACACGTCTGCTCGCAGGGCTGGCAAGTCGCATTTCCAGACTCCAGCTCCGCGCAGTTTGATCGTCAAGGAGCCACAGCGCAGGACATCCTCGCGGCAGGTAAGTTGTTCGCCCACCCGGAAAACCTCAAAAAGAAAGTCCTCGGGGGTGTCCACGCGAATCCCTTGAGGAAGATCCGCCTCCCTCCCCGAGACCAGGGTCAGCAACTCACGTTCTCTCAAGAGCCAGAGGTTGATGGCTGACTGGAAAACGCTGTGGACCGTGGCATCGAAATTGGTGCGCGGAACTGCGCAGCCTATGGATATTGCCTGGAGGGGAATACGTGCCTACTTTCGTGACATTGCGGCTTGGGTGGTCTTCTTTCAGACCGCCGACGGGTGCCTCAACATTTGTCGCTCCGGGATCTGCGGTGACTATTGCGCCGCGTGGAGTATCTATTTCACCGGCTCGAACTTCAGCCCATATACATCCTCGCCATACTGCATGCGAATCGGCTCCCAAGTCGGTTTCAAAGTCATTCCCACCTTGAGTTGGTCTGCTGATTCCGCTTTGATTTGTCCCATGGTCTTGATTCCGTTTTCAAATTCCGCCACGCCGATGATGAGAAAACGCTGGTCGAAGCCCCACGGCAAGTTGAAAATGGCCGTGTAGGTCAGCAGTTTGGCGTTTCCCTCGGGTCGCATCTGATCAAACTCGCGGTTTCTGCATGCCAGACAGCGATCATGATAGGGATAGTGGATTCGGCCGCACTTCCTGCACTTAAAGGCGGTGACGGGGATTTCGTTTTTCATTGATCTACCCTCTTCAGCACGAAAGCCAGCACATTGTTCCCGAAGCCGCCGAAGTTGACCGTCAGCCCGTTTTGAGCATTCTTCACCTGCCGGTTCTTGCTGAGTTCATGGCGCAACTGCCAGACGATATCCACCATTTGGGCCACACCGGTGGCCCCCACCGGATGGCCGCGCGCCTTCAGACCCCCAGAAACATTGATGGGGATCTGCCCACCAAGGCGGGTCTTTCCGGCCGCCGCGGCTTTTCCACCCTCCCCCTTCTTGAAGAAACCGACATGCTCGCTTTCTGCGATCTCCAGGATGGTGAAGGCATCGTGCAGTTCGGCCACATGGATGTCTGATGGTTTGAGCTTCGCCCTCTCGAAGGCCTGCTGGGTTGCGAGCGTAACGGCCTTCAAGTCTGTTGGATCATCGCGCTCCTGCAGAGTGTGCGTGTCCGTAGCCTGACCGAAGCCTGCGATCAGGATGGGCGGCCTCGACATCTTCTTCGCCACCTCCAACGGACACAAGATGAGCGCTGCTGCTCCATCGCTGACCGGGCATAGGTCGTACAGGTGCAGCGGATCGGCTGACACGGGATTGTTGACAATGGCATGTGGGCTGTCGAAGATGCCCCCACGGTCCAGCGTCATCTCGACGTGGGCGTAGGGATTCAACGCACCCATCTCCTGGTTCTTCAGAGAGACAGCCAGCAAGTGTTCCCGCGTCACGCCATACTTCTGCATATACAACCGCGTGAACATGCCGGCCATGCCGGGAAGGGTGATGCCATAGGGATATTCAGTCTGTGGGTGGGTCATGCTGGCGACAAAATCGGTGGCGCGCCAGCCTGTGACCTCGCGCATTTTCTCTCCGCCGACGACCAGCACGTAGTCATAGTAGCCCGAGGCTATGGCCAGCAGTCCATTCTTGACGGCGGAACCTCCAGAGGCGGGGCCGTTCTCCACTGTCTCGGCGGCGGCGGGCAGCAGGCTCAGGCGATCAACCAGCGAACTGGCAATTGCCGATTGGTGCTGGAGCATCCCGCCGCCCATGTTGCCTACGTACACGGCATCCACCGACTTGTCCCCCAGACCCGCATCATCCATGGCCTTCAGGGAGGCGAAGGCCAACATGTCCATCAATGTATCTTCGTCGCGCCGGCCAAAGGGTATCATGCCGGCGCCGACAATCGCGACGTCTCTCATTGTCTTATCTCCCTTTTAGGCCGGCGATCCGCTCGCGAATGGTGTCGTCATCAGCAAACTTGATTTCCGCCACGGCCTCATCGAGCAAAGCCTGCGGCACCGGGCGGTCGCCAACCACCAAGCGCGGTTTGGCGGCCAAGTATATTTCTCTCGTCAGGCGATATGAATCACCGCCTCCCAATTCGTGGGGGATGTTGGTTTTTTCAAGGGGATACTCGATCATCCAACGACGAAAACCGATGGGACTTTCGGCAACGATGAGCACCGATTCCTGTCCGAGGTAGTCCATGTGGTATTCCATCTTCGCGGCGAACAGATGCGAACCGATGCGCAGACCGCGGTCAATCGCCAGGGTATGGTAACTCATGCCAACTTGCTCATTCTCCATTCGCCCGTTCACAATTCCTACGAGGTAGCCATCCACCTGCCCCAGCAGGCAGTATTCGCTCTTTACACGGTAGCGATACCATGCCAGCAGCTCTCCGTAGAGCCGGGCGCTGACAATGTCGTAGTAGTCCCGTTCGATGAACAAGCAGGGATGGACCGATTTGAGAATCGCCGGCACGTCCGCGCGCGCAGCCTGTCGCACGACCATGACCTTGCCATTGGCCAGGGTAATGGTCTTGGACGGGTACGGCGGCATCGCATATTGTAGTGGCCGCAAGACAGCTTCAAGTTCCATGTCTACTGGCATCTTTGATCTCCTCTGGACGGGCAGTGTACCGCCCTACGCAACCGCCCCCCGGGGTTGTTCGCCATCATTTCAAATTCTCCACGCTGAGTTTGTTGATGCTCTCTGCATGTCCGGGCTGGTAGGCGTCACCGAATTTTGTTTTGGGCATATCGGTCTTTTTCTTCATCACATCGGCGTACCCGTCGTCATCCAGGATCGCCACGCAGCGCCCAATGCACGATTCGCCATCCACGAAGCGCCAGGGGAAGAAGCCGATCGTCACGCGACGGTTGAGCAAGAGATCGATTTCACCGCCAATGCACTCGGCATGGACGATGCCGTACGGGAACATCTCCACATGCATGAGCTGGTACTTGGTGTCGTCGAAAAACTCCGCCAATGGCATGCGATACTTCTTCTTGAAAACCTTGTCCGCCTGGCGGGCCTGACGCGGCATCCAGTCGCGGATGATGGTGTTCATCGGGTGGTCGGCGCTTCCGCAGTCCACACCGATCCAGCGCAGTTTCTTCGCCTTGGCCCAGTCGGCAAATTCGCGGTCAGGGCCAGGGTGCATGACCATGTAGCGAACTTCGTTGGCGGTGGGCATATCCCAGCCGAAATGATGGTAGCCCGTATGGATGATGAGAATATCGCCCTCACGGACTTCGACTCGCTCTTCGACCATCTTGCTGGTGTACACATCGTAGTCGCCGCATATGTCGCTCAGGTCAACAATGGCGGCGTCGTGCACCAGATAGTCCATGTCAAGCGAAGCAATGTCCTTGCCAGGAGTGTGAAAATGGATCTCTCCATCCAGATGGGTGCCAAGATGGTTGGAGTGAGTGAGCACCTGGCCATTGGCACCGTTGGGTGCCAGGCGTTTGAAATACTTCAACTGCAGGGGCTCGTACGTAGGCCAGGGGGGTGTGGCGACACCCAGAGGAATTGTCAGATCGATGAATTTCATGGTTCTGCTCCTTTTTGAAAGTGGGTTCTTCATTCGCGCCTATATGCCTTTAGCAAGGCCGCCGGATATGCGGCATTGCGCCCCGCCGCGGCCAGTGCCGCGATCGTCACCAAATAGGGCAATGCCAGGAATGCCTCGTAGGGCAGTTCAAATCCTACAGTCTGCAGGCGTAATTGCAGGGCAAAGACGCCGCCGAAGAGAAGCGCACCCCACAACACCCCTACCGGTCGCCAGTTCGCAAAGATTATCAACGCGATGCACACCCAACCGCGCCCCGCAATAATGCCGTAGGTAAACGCGCCCAACTGGGCTAGCGAGAGAAAGGCGCCCCCCGCCGCCATCAACCCGCCACCAATCGCGAGCGCAAGGTAGCGCGTCTGAAACACGCTTACCCCGGCGGCGTCAGCCGCCTCTGGGTTCTCGCCTACAGCCCGGATTTGCAGGCCGAAGTTTGTACGGTACAGCACCCACCAGCAAACCGGCACCAGGGCCAGCGCAACATAGGTCAGGGCATATTGTGTCAAAAGCTCGCCCAGAATGGGTACCTGACTCAAGACAGCCAACCTCGCGAATGGTTCAATTGAGGGAGGGATGCGCGGCTCGCCGTAGATCAGGCGGAATCCGAACAGGGACAGGCCCGTCAGCAAGAGGGTTATTCCAAGGCCCGACACGTGCTGGCTCACACCCAGCCGAACTGACATCAATCCCATCAGCAAACCCGCAAGAATACCGCTGACAATCGCGGCCAGTACGCCAAACCACAGATTTCCTGTCGCTCCGCCGACGACGACCCCTACGAAGGCGCCACAGAACATGGTCCCTTCAATCCCCAGGTTCAAAATTCCTGCGCGTTCGGCAAATAGCTCACCCAGCGTCCCGAAAATCAATGGGGTGGCCACTCGCAGTGTGGCGGCCAGCAAGCCAACGAGGAATACTTCCATATTTGTTCCTAATCAATAGCACTTGACCTGATGTCGTATCGTCTGGTCAGGTCTATTCGCTCCCGGAGGCTGCGTGAAGCGGGGACGAAGATTTGGGTGCATCGGCGACCCATCGGATGCGATAGTTCTGCAGGACGAAGGCGCCCAGCGTAACCAACAGCAGGGCGGCCTGCACCACGTCTCCCAGGTAGGCCGGTACACCCAGGGCGCGGCTGACCGTCTGCCCGCCTGTGCTAAGCAAGCCTATGAACAGCGCCGCCAAGCCCACACCGAACGGGTTGAGACCGCCCAGCATGGCGATGATAATGCCGGTGTAGCCATAGCCGGGTGAGATGGCGTCAATCAGATGGAACTGGATGCCTGCCACCTCAGTCACCCCCGCCAGTCCCGCAATGCCGCCGCTGACCATAGCGGCCGTCAAGACCGTGCTGTTGACGTTCACGCCGGCAAAACGGGCGGCTTCCAAGCCCATGCCCGTGGCGCGCATCTTCAGCCCCAGGCTCGTGCGAGAGAGGATGAACCACAGGGTGACGATAACCAGTAGACCCACAACGAATCCCAGGTGCAGGCGCGCTTGGGGGATCAGTCTTGGGAGCATAGCGCTCTTGGCGATCTCGGGTGACTGCGGCCAACCGGAGACTGGGTCTCGCCATGGACCGTTAAGCAGATAGCTGACGCCGAACAGGATGACCGTATTCAACAGCAGGGTGGTCACCACTTCATCTACTGCCAGCTTGACCTTGAGCAGCGCAGGAGGCAGCGCCCATAGAGTACCAGCCACGAAGCCGCCGAGGACCATGACCGGGACAGCCATCACAGCAGGGACATTGCCGAGGATGGTGCCGAGCCAGGCGGCGGCAACCGCGCCTGCGTACAGTTGACCCTCGGCGCCTATGTTCCAGTACCCGGCCGAAAAGGCAAAGGTCACGGCGGCTCCGGTCAGCAACAAGGGGGTGGATTTGACCAGCACCTCGATGGCGCTCACACGGTTTGTAAGTGGGGCGACCAGGAAATAGTAGTAGGCTTCCAGTGGATTGGCTCTTGCCAGAACCACAAGCCCGGACGTCAGCGCAAAGGTGATCAGGGCAGCAAATACCGGGATCAATGGGCGCACCCAAACCGGCGCGGTTGCCCGTTCAATTTTGGGTCTTTTCACCAGTCGCCTCCCATGCGCCGCTCATCATCAGCCCCAGTTGTTCCAGGCTAGCTTCCCGGGTTGGGATCAGACCCACAATCCGCCCTTCGTAGATAACGGCGATCCGATCGGCAACGGCCAGGACTTCGTCCAGATCCTCGGAAATCAGTAAGACGGCTACGCCTTGATCGCGCTGCTCCAGCAGCTTGCCTCGCACGTACTCGGTAGCACCCACGTCCAGACCACGCGTCGGCTGCGAAGCCACCAGGACGCGCGGCTTGCCTGCCAACGCGCGCGCCAGGACCACCTTCTGGATGTTCCCACCGGATAATGTGCGCATGCGATCGGTTGGTTTAGCCTTGATTTGATACTCGGCAATCAATTGTTCACCGTGGCGGCGGATGCCGTTGCGGTCCAGCAAACCGTTGCGCGTGAAGTCGTCCAAACGCTCAAGAACCATATTCTCTGCGACGCTGAGCTCAGCGATAGTACTCTCATGCCGTTCCTCCGGAATACGCCCCACACCTGCGGCCAGGAAGTGGCTTGGATCGGAGCCAGTTAGTTCCTGATCCTCTACCAAAATACGGCCCTCGGTGGGTTTCAGCGTGCCAGCCAGCAACCGGGCAAGCTCGGCTTGACCGTTACCAGATACGCCGGCGATACATAGAATCTCGCCTGCCTGTACATCCAAGGATACTTGCTTGAGCGCCGGCAAGCCCTTGTTGTCGAGCGCGCTGACATGGTCGAGGCACAGGCGTATGAGGCCATGAGGGGGTTTTCCGCGGCGGACAACGTCAGGAGTCTGGCGCCCGACCATCATGCGCGCCAATTCGGCCTGGGAAGTTTCAGCCTTGTCCACGATCCCCACCACCCGCCCCTGGCGAAGCACCGTAATACGGTCGCATACAGCCATCACTTCGTTAAGCTTGTGGCTGATGAAAATGACCGACAATCCAGCCTCGCGCAAGCGCTCCAGTGTCTCGAACAGAACGTTCACTTCCTGCGGGACGAGAACCGAGGTCGGCTCATCCATAATCAGCGTGCGCGCGTTGCGGTAGAGGGCTTTGAGGATTTCGATGCGTTGGCGTTCACCCACCGACAGGTTACGCACCAAGGCCGCCGGATCGGTTTCGATATTGAAATGGATCGCGGCCTCGGCAACGACCTGCTGCGCTGCGACTGGATCGAAGCCGAGGCCGCGAGTGTGTCCGAGGACCACGTTCTCCGCCACGCTCAAGGACCGCACCAGGGTGAAGTGCTGTGCGACCATGCCTATGCCAAGCGCGATAGCCTGCTTGGGCGATGAGATGTGCGCCACTTGCCCATTGACCCTGATCTCTCCTTCGTCGGCGCGATACAGGCCGTAGAGGATGCGCATGAGGGTGGTCTTGCCGGCGCCGTTCTCACCCAACAGGGCATGAATCTCACCCTGTTCAAGGGTGAAATCGATGTGGTCGTTGGCAAGCACAGGGTCGAAACGTTTGGTGATCCCCTGCATCTGGATGGATGGCATGGTTTCATTCCCAAGCCTAGCAGGTCTCCAAGAAATCCAGGCTGAGTCTCATGCCGGTCGAGAGTCGCGGGCTCAATCGATCCAGACGGCTTGAAGACCTGTCGGCTACAGTAACTAGTTGACTGGCTGTGGTTGCTTCTCGTCGATGTCTACGCGGAAGAGGCCATCCTTGATCTGCTGCTCACGTTCGCGCACTTTGGCCAGCAGAGCTGCGGGAATCTTGCTCTCCGTGGCGTGGAAGGGGGCCAGGCTGGCGCCGCCCTTGGCGACCATACTGAAGTCCTTCAGGTCCTGGGCCGTGTAGGCGCCGCTTTCCACCTGCTTGACAAGATACTCGACCGTGGGCGCCATGTTCCAAACCGGGCTGCTGATAACCAATTCAGGTGCCAGCTCATTCTGATCGCTCATATTGCCAAAAGCCCACAGGCCCTTCCCTTGGGCTGCCTCAATCACGCCGAAACGCTCGGCATACAGCACGTCAGCCTTGGTATCAATCTGGGCCAGTGCGGCTTCTTTTGCGGCAGCCGGGTCGAACCAGCTGTTTATGAAAGACACCAGCACTTTGGCGTCGGGATTAACTTCCTTTGCCCCGGCAATGAAAGCATTGACAAGGCGATTGACCTCGGGCACAGGCATGGCTCCGACCACACCAATGGTGTTGGTCTTGGTGAGCCCTCCAGCCAACATCCCGCAAAGGTAGGCCGGTTCGTGGATCCAGTTATCGAACACCGAGAAGTTCGGTTCGGAAGGGCCAAGGCCGGAGCCGAAGGCGAATGCTATACTGGGAAAATCCTTTGCGACACGGCGTGCGGCCTCTTCATTGCCAAAAGCATCACCGATGATGAGCGCCGGTTTCTTCTGGTCGGCGACCTCGCGCAGTACGCGTTCCATGTCGCCGGAGTAGCCGATGTTATCCGTATATTCGTAGTCAATCTTCCCGTCTGCCTCGGCGCTCAGCAGGGCGGCATGAATGACACCATCCCATGGCTCCTCGATCGGTGTGGCAAAGGCGCCAAACACCAGCAGTTTTGCCGGAGCAACCGGGGGTGCTGCGGCTGGTTGCGGCGCGCATCCCACTGCCAAGATCACCAGCGGCAGGGCGCAGGTGATCAGAGTGTGAAGAATAGATCGCTTATGCATGGTATCGGTCTCCTTGGGTTGGTACCCTTGTGTTGGATAGGATGTCGGCGTCTATCTGGTCTCCGACCCACCGATCATCGAGGCACGTTCCTTTCGCGATCGCGCGCAGGCGAGCCAAGGGCATCGGCTATTTTTTGCCTCCTTTCGATATTTGCTGAATCGGAGAGGCTTCCTGGAGAGCTGCCTTGATCCTCCGCTTGTCAGCCGGCAACGACGTAATGCGAATCCCGACCGCGTCATAGATGGCGTTTAGGATCGCCGGAGCTGTAGCCAAGGAAGGGGCTTCAGCGAATCCTTTCGCACCTTGCGGACCGAAGGGATGTGGAACCTCTACGATTACGGGGATGATATCTGGAGTCTGCATGGCGAAGGGCAGCCGGCATTTATGCAGTGAGTCGGTCAGGTTGATGCCTTCCTCCAAGACAAACTGCTCGGAAAGGGCAAAACCCAATCCCATCATTACCCCACCATGTATTTGTCCCTCGATGGCCTGCCGGTTTATGGCTTTGCCAACATCATTGGCTGAGATTACCTTCAGCACCTTAACTTCCCCACTGGCCTCATCCACCTCCACTACGGCGACCTGCGTGTTGTAAGCATAGCACCAGTGGGTTGGACGCGTTACGAAACCTGGCTTGCCGTAACTACTGGACTCGCCTTCCAGCAATGGGGCGGAACCCGGGGCTGAATAGAGTTCTTCGGAGACGAAGCGTTTTCCCAATTTGGCAAGGAGGACTTCTTGCCCCGTGACGGTGTCCACCACCCGATCCTGGCGTAGTTCAAGGTGCTCGAGCTCAGCATCCAGGTTGTCGGCCGCCCTATGAAAGATCTCCTCCTTCAGGACTCGGCAGGCCTTCATCACCGCATTGCCAGTGAGGAACGTCTGGCGGGAAGCGGTGGTGGGACCTGTGGGTGGCGTGAGCGCCGTATCAGGCCCAATAATTTCAACACGTTCCGCTGGCAGGTTTAGCTCGCGGGCCACCATTTGCACCAGGCCGGCGCGGGCACCTTGGCCATAATCGTGTTGGCTGGCAAAGAGCCTGCAACAACCTGCAGAATCGAGCTCCACAATTGCCCCCGCCTCTTCCCGCAGGCCATGACCATAGCCAATGTTCTTCACGGCGCAAGCCACCCCCACGCCGATCTTCTTGCCATCCGTTCGCCTGTGCTCACCTGAGATTCCGGTTTGGATGCCAACCTGGTTGAAGACTTCCCGCGCCGCCTGGATGGTCTGCTTGATAGAAACCACCCCCTCTTCCAGGACATGGTCTGCCGCCGTAGGCAGACCCACGTCCAAGGCGTTAAGCAGGCGGAACTCGAATGGGTCCATCCCCACTGCACGCGCCATGGCGTCCATTTGCTGCTCCATGGCTACCGCAACCTGGTTGACGCCAAACCCGCGCATCGCTCCGGCTGGGATGTTGTTCGTGTACCACGCCCAACCTTCGAGGTCAAGGTTGGGGATGTAGTAGGGACCTGGGCCAAAGACCAGGGTATTCTCCAGGATATCGCAGCCTAGAGAAGCGTAGGCGCCAGTATCGAGGGTAATTCTTGCTTCCAGGGCGAGAACGTGCCCATCGCAATCCGTCCCGGCTTTGAAATGCATCTTGGCCGCGTGGCGCTTCGGATGGGCGCGCAGCGACTCCTCACGAGTCAGCACCATCTTCACCGGGCGTCCAGTACGCAGAGCACTGAGGGCAAGATACTGCTGAAGAATCATGTCCTCCTTGCCGCCAAAAGCACCACCCATGGGCAGTTGCACAACGCGGATCTTATCTTCCGGCAATGCCAGGATCTCCGAAAGCTGTGTCCGGTCATCGAATGCGCATTGGGTGCCCATCTGGAGCATGACACCGCCGTCCTCCGTTGGGGCCGCAATACCCGATTCCGGCTCCATGAAGGCATGCTCGATGAACGGGGTTGTATATGTATCCTCGATAATGAAAGCACAACGGGAAAACGCCTGTGCCACATCACCACGATGGATCACAGCGTGATGAAGAAGGTTGCCTTTATCATGGACGCGAGGCGCATCCGGCTGGGCGGCTTCCTCAGGTGAGAATACACCTGGTAGGACGCGGTAATCCACCTTGATCTTCTCTAGTGCTTCTGCTGCAATCTCCGGCGTTTCGGCGAAGACCGCGCCGAGAGCATCACAGATGGAACGCACCTTGTCAAATGCGATCGCCGGCTGGTCACGAATGATAAGCCCGGCCTGGTTCTTTCCGGGGATATCCCGGGCGGTGATGACAGCATGGACGCCAGACATGGCCTCTGCTTCGGAGATGTCGATATTGAGGATCTCAGCGTGAGGGTGGGCAGCCCACAGGATCTTCCCGTGCAGGGCGCCATCGACACGGATATCGTCACCAAAATGGGTGGCACCAGTCACCAAGCCGACAGCATCGCGGCTGAGCACCGCCTGAGCACCACCTTCCCGGGGAGGAGGAACATGAGTTCCTCCAGATGCGAGACGTTCCGCAGAGTCCTGTATCGCATCCAGGATTGTTACATAACCGGTGCAACGGCACACGTTATGGTTTTGGGTGAGCGCTTCCATGATCTCAAGGCGGGTGGGATGAGGGTTGGAATCCAACAAGGCCTTGGCAGTCATGATCATGCCTGGCGTACAAAATCCACATTGCACAGCTCCATGCTCAATAAGGGCGGACTGGATCGGATGCAGGTTCCCATTTTGAGCCAAGCCTTCAATGGTCTGTATGTTTGCGCCATCTAACTTCGAGATTTTCACCAGGCAGGCGCGTCTTACCTTACCGTCCACGATTACAGAACAGGCTCCACAGTGGCCACTGTCGCAACCGTTCTTCGTCCCGGTCAGGTTCAATTCATCACGCAAGAAGCACATCAGGTTCTGGTCTGACGACGCCGATGCGCTCACTGGGCGGCCATTTACCCTGAAATGCATGTTCCTGATGCCAGCCAGGTTTGCGCTCATGTTGGAAACGCCAGTGTTCTCATTCTGTCCTGATCCACCAATTTGCCATGGCTGATAATGCGGGCTGGCGCAGCGTGGCAGCGCAGAGCCTCCAAAACGTTGGGTACGTTGAGTACGACGAGATGCGCTGGAGCGCCCACGCGCAATCCGTAGTCCTTGAGACCCATGGCCTGCGCCGCCCGCACTGTGATCATGTCGTATAGCGTTTCCATCTCGGCCGAAGTGGTCATCCATAGCAAATGCGAGGCCAGGAAAGCAACTTCGAGCATGTTGTTGCGGCCGTAGGGATAGTAGGCATCAGAGATGTCATCCTGGCCCAGGCACACCAATACCCCTTCTTCCAGAAGCTCCCGGACTCGGGCATGCAGCGGGCCGGTATGCGGATCGCTCACCACACCCATGTCCGCTTTCTTGAGCAAGGCGGCGACCTTCTGGAAATACGGTTTTGGATAGAGCGCCATTGCCCGTGCGTGATGGGCTAATGCCCGGCCCTGCCAGCCGCGGTGGATGGCTTCAACGGCCATAGTTTCCAGTGAACGCAGGCCGGGGTCACCAGCATCGTCCACCAGCATGGAGACGTCCTTTCCATATTCGACCGCGATGCTAAATATCTCTCGGACGTGTTGGGCGATGTCAGCCTCTGTATATTCAATCCATGGAATACCGCCCACCACATCTGCTCCGAGTGCCATTGCCTGTCGCACCAGCTCAAGTGCCCCCGGCTCACGCACGATGCCATCCTGGGCAAACGCGACAATCTGGATATCCACGATGCCTCTGAACTCTTCCCGCGCGCGGATGAGAGCCTTCACCCCTTCCAGGCGGGCTTTAGTATCCACATCGGCGAAGGCGCGCAAATGGCTGCAGCCGAAGTGGGCCGCCTGGGCGACAGCGCGACGCACGTTATGGATGATCCAGGCTTCGTCGTACCTGTCCTTGACGCGGGCCGCCAGTTCGATGGCGGTCATGGCCTTGCCCATCTCAGCTCCATGGTAGTCTCGCAATGCTCCTTCATCCAGCATTTGCAGCGTAAATACTTTGCATAAATGAAGGTGGGGGTTTACAAAGGACTCGGTTACCAGGTTGCCATGGGCGTCAATCTCGGTAGCCGCGGTGCCGTCAATCTGATCCCCGATAGCAGTGATCTTGCCATCGGCGATGCCGATCTGAAGGATTTTGCCTGCTTGGCTTCGAATCTGGACATTCTTGATCAGAATGTCGAATTTCTTTGGCATTATCGCTCCATTGCGTTGGCTCATCCGTCACTGCATCTACTTCACAATCCCGGCCTCCAGCATGGCCAGGAACACTCTTTCGGCTGTGAACGGCGGTCCTTCGAAACGGACGCCCACGGCATCGTAGATTGCATTGGCGATCGCAGGGATGGTGGGCACCATCGAATGCTCGCCAATGCCACGCGCGCCCCAGGGTCCATCGTCCTGCGGGACTTCGACAATGTACGCTTGCAGATCCTTTGGAACATCCGACGATGTGGCGATGCGGTAATCGACAAAGCTGGGATTCTGCAGCACGCCGTCCTTCATCTGCATGATTTCGAACAAGGCGGAGCTCATCCCCTGGACAAAGCCCCCTTCCATTTGCGCTTTCACCATTTCGGGATTGATTGCCTTGCCAACATCGAAGGCAGACACGCCTTTGACGATTTCGATTCGGCCTGTATCCAAATCAACTTCAAGTTCGACGGCCTGGGCTCCGGTAGTGTAGTGTACAACGGCCCGCTCTCCTTGTCCGGTCTCCAGGTCCAGGCCGGTCACGTAGGTGGGCATGAAATTGCCGCGCCCGATCACGGGACCTCCTCGCCAACCCTGGTCGCCTGGCTTGGGCAAGCCGTAGATCGCCAAGTTCTTCAAAGGCGTCTCTCGCTCGGTCTTGTATGAAACCACGACGCCATTCACAATATCCAGGTCTTCGATTGGCTCTCCCCAGTCCTCCGCCACGGTTTCCAGGATCTGCCGGCGGGCATCCTTGGCAGCCCTCATGACGGCGTTCCCGTAGCTCCACGTGAGGCGGCTGGCCACTGTCTGCCACTCATATGGGCTGTAGCGCGTATCAACCGGGGTTGCGATGCGAACCGATTCGTAGGGAACACCGAGGGCCGCAGCGGCCATTTGGGCGGCCACCGTGAAAATTCCTTGACCGAGTTCTTGGCCGCCAACGCCCACGGTGACCGTACCGTCCTCAGCCAATTCAACCCAGGCGCTGGAGCCAGCATTGGGAGGCATCGCGGGTGCCTTCCACATCAATGCGATCCCTTTGCCGCGACGCTTGTTGGGACCACTGGGAGGCGCTTTCCTCCCCCATCCAATAGCTTCAGCCACTCTTTCCAAGCACTCCGGCAGGCCCGTCGGGTGCATCTTGCTGCCAGTCACCAGGGTGCTGCCGGTTTTCAAGCAGTTAAGCCTGCGAAAAGCAACCGGATCCATGCCGATCTTTCGCGCGAGCTCATCAATGCATTGCTCCAACCCGGCGTGCATTTCGGGCATACCAAACCCACGCATGGGGCCACCCACAGGATGGTTCGTGTATACGCAATAACTATCGGTCTTGACATTCGGAACTTCGTACGGACCGCTGCTGCTGTAGCCAGAGGCGCGCGTGACGTTCACACCGTATTCGGTGTAGGCCCCCCCACCCCAATAGAATCTATGCTCCATCGCCAGCAGTCGGCCGCTTTCATCGCAGCCCATCTTGAAGTAGGCAACCAACGCTTGACGGACGAAAGCCGTGAAAAACTCCTCTTCGCGGGTCAGAAGCAACTTCACCGGATGCCCTTTTGTCTTGGTGGCGATTGCGACCACCAGGGACTCCATGCTCACGCCAGCTTTGCTGCCGAAGCCGCCACCCACATAGGGCGCGATTACGCGCATATCACTCTGAGATATTCCCATTGACTGGGCAATGAGATTACGCTGCGCAAATGGCGATTGTGAGCTTCCCCACAACGTCACCTTCCCTGACTCGTCAACCTGGGCGATCGCGACATGCGGCTCAATAGGCACGTGCTGGATGTGGGGAATCTGATACTTGCGTTCAATAATCGCCGTGCACTTTTGCCAGGCGCCATCCACATCCCCCTTGCGGATCTTGAAATGATTGGAAATATTCGTGCCCGGCTCCGGCAAGATGAAATTGGCCACTACGTACTTGCCAAGGTCGGGATGAATCAGCGGTGCACTCGGGCTGGCGCCGAATTCCGGATCGAGGACCGGCTCCAGGATTTCGTACTCTACTTCGATCAGATCGAGGGCTTTTTGGGCGATCTCCTCGCTGATGGCCGCCACCCCGGCCACCGGATCGCCAACGTAGCGCACGCGCTCACGGCAAAAAATGAACCGGTCCTGCAGGTACAATCCAATGTAGCCTGGGAAATCCTCTCCGGTGACGACAGCTTTCACCCCGGGCAAGGCCCGCGCTTTCGCAGCGTCAATTCTCCTGATCAACGCGTGCGGATGTGAACTGCGTTTTATCCGCGCATGCAGTAGTGCATTCCCAAACTGCAGATCGTCGGCAAAAATGGCCGCGCCCGTCACTTTTTCGCGGGCATCTTTGCGGGGTTTGCTCTCACCGATGGGGCTTGGGACATCTTGAGCTGCGGTCCTTGCCATGGCTCATCTCCTTCTGGCGGCTTCCTTGACACTCTCGATAATCCGCACATAGCCCGTGCATCGGCATAGATTCCCGACCAAGGCCTCGCGTATTTCATCGTCGCTTGGATTCGGGCTGCGTTGCAGAAGCGCGTGAGCCGAGATCAGTATCCCGGGCGTGCAGAAACCACATTGCACCCCCCCCTCCCGGATGATGGCTTCTTGGATCGGGTGAAGCTGGTTTTCACCCGCCAAACCCTCCACTGTCGTGATTTCAGCCCCTTCACATTCGACAGCCAGCACCATGCAACTGTTGACCGGCTCTCCATTCAGCAATACCGTGCAGGCGCCGCACTCACCGGCAGAGCACCCGTTCTTGGTGCCAGTAAGAGCCACGCTTTCCCGCAGCATGCGCATGAGCGTCATATTGGAAGGGACCAGTACCTGTTCCCGTTCTCCATTGATGGTGACGTTTACCTTGTGGAACGCCATATGTCCTCCAATATGCTGGGTGCGAATCGCAGGGTGCTGGGGTCTCTTGTTATGCAGCCCATCATCTCAGTCTTTCCCAGATTTCGTTCAGGGCCTTTGCAGATAGATTCCTGACCATCGCTTTGCGATATCGAGCACCGCCGCGCACATCGTCAATCGGCGTGCAGGCTTCGGCAGCCAAATGGGCAGCCTCGAGGATGGAATCGGGCGTGATGGATTGGTTCGCCAGATACGCTTCCGCCTGCGCCGGTACGAGGGGGACAGGCGCAACCGACGCCAGAGCCAGCCGGAACCGATAACGCGATGTCAGATCGGGGTCCGGGTAACCGAGGGCTGTCACGGCCACAATGGACAGGTCACTCAGTCTGTTGCGCCCCAGCTTGAGGTACCTCCCTGCACAGCCTTTTGGAGGCAGGGGGAGGTGGATTGCAGTTACGACGTCACCGGCTCTCAAAGTGGTTCTGCCAGGGCCCAGGAAGAACGTTGCCAGCGGCTCCTCGCGCGAGCCATCCACCCCATGAATATGAAGCACTCCGTTCAATACCAGGCAGGCGCCGATCGTATCCCCCGCCGGCGACGCATTGCAGATATTGCCGACAATCGTGGCGCGATTCCGCAGTTGATAACTGGCCACTGACTGGCAAGCCTCCGCCAACAACGGATAGTGTGCCCGCACTTCAGGAGCTGCAATCACCCTGTTCATGTTGACCCCTGCTCCGACAGTCAATCCCGCCTGAGGGTCGAAACGCAGGCTACTCGTACCATCCAATTTCTTGACGTCAACCAGAAACTTGGGGGTCAGGAAGCCATCCCGCATGCGCACCAGAACGTCGGTCCCTCCCAAGAACGGGCGGGCCTCAGCCGAGTGGCTTGCCAAAAACCCACTGGCTTCGGACAGAGTTGGCGGTTGCACATATTCAAATTCGGGAAGCGCCGGATGTGCGTCTATCGTCATGACAGTATCCTTCCCAGAGGGAGACCGTAGCCTCAAAGCCTATGCCAAAGGGATTTCACCCTCCGTCTGAAACGACTTGCTCCAGGCGCGCAGACCAATAGGCGGGATCACGGGACGGCCAGAACCGCCCCATCACCCTTCCTCATACGGCTGTCCCAGTGCTTCAGGCTTGGCTGCACCCCACCTGGAACTGAACCACTGCGTTGACATTAGCACCAAAACTCCAATGGTCATGATGAAGGGAATAGTCCTCCAGATATAGCGGGACAGCACGTCTGGGAACAGCAATTGAGGGTTCAGCGAGAGTTGCCACAGGCTGCCAAAAAGGATGGAACCCCCAAGCAGAATAAACGGATTCCACATGGAGAAGAAAACCAGCGCCAGCGCAATAAAACCCCAACCCAGAAGGAAGTTGATGCTCCAGACCGGATTGTAGTTCAGAGAGTAAATCGCCCCAGCCAGGCCCATGAGCATCCCACTGGCCACAACGCTGAGATAACGAGTTCTGGTGACGTCTATCCCCGAAACTACTGCCACCGATGGGTTCTCTCCCACGGATCTTATCCTGAGCCCCAAATTCATCTTGGAAAACACCCACCATGTGATGACAATCAGCGCAACTCCGACATAGAAGAATGGAGAAAGACCCACGATCTCGGGAATCCTCTCCATCCCCAGAGGCCCTGTGAAGGGGTAACCGACATACGCGGTCAGGCCGAAACCGAGGATCCAGATACCCATTCCATTCACAACCTGGTCGCCCCCCAGCGTTATGGAGAAGAAACCATGGAGAAGAGCTATCAAGGCTCCAATGGCAATTGCCGCAAGGAAGCCAAGCAGATAGCTCCCGGTGGATTTGGCAACGATGAAACCCATGGTGGCACCGAAAAGCATGATGCCTTCAATCCCAACGTTCAGGATTCCAGAGCGTTGTCCGATAAGCTCACCCAGAGCGGCAATCGTGAAAATCGTGGAGGCATCCAGACTCCTGGCAACGAACTCCCACATCTTAGCTCTCCCTTCTGCTCTTATGCCATACGATGCTGTGACGATAGAAGAACTGGAAAGCGACCAGGGTGATCATCAGAACTCCGAGCAGGGCATAATCTATGCCAAAGCCTATCTTGAGTTGTCCCTGGACAAACCTGCCTCCATTGGTCAATCCTCCAAAAAGAAGTGCGATTGGAATTGCCGCCAGGGGGTTGCCCTGCGAAATCAGTCCACAGATGATCCCATAGAAAGACAGGTCGCCGAGATCTCCGTAGTTCCGGGTGATCTTGAAGACGCCGGGGAGCGCGGCGAAATAGTGATATCCGGCCAAGCCAGAGACAATTCCTCCAATGAGAAATACCAACAGCGGCACGTTATACGCACTTATCCCAGCATATCGTGCGGCCGATGGGCTCAGGCCATAAGCCTTGATTTGATAGCCAGTCTTGGTCCGGGCAAACATAAAATGCAACAACCCGGCCAAGCCAAGGGCAATCGGGATCGTGAAAGGTCCCCCCAGTATCAGAGGCGCGTAGATCGATTGAGGAAGCTTATAGCCTTCACCCTCTCCGCCTCCACCCATGAAGGGCCCCCCTTCCTTTATCATATACGAAACCAACCAGAATGCAATGGAGTTCAGCATCATGGTCACGACAATCTCATTGGTGTTGAGCCTGCCCTTCAAGAAGCCGGGAATGGCTCCGATCAATCCGCCGCCCAAAACTGCCCCGACCATCATGGATGGGATGACGATTGCCGGTGCAAGATTCATGCCTTGAGATCCCTTTGCACCGAAGGCCAGGGCAACGGCAAAAGCGCCCAGTGCCCCGGCGTAGAGCTGTCCGGCCATCCCAATATTCCAGAGTCCGGCTCTCATCGGAACAATAAATGCGCATGTACACAACAAGATGAAGACCGATCTGTTGATCGTCAGTGGCAGGCCAAACAAGTTGGCAAATGCGTACGAAAAGATCGCTTTGTAGCCGACCAGCGGATTGACCCCGGCCTGGAGGAAGATAAGACTGACCAGTGCCAGGGCGACCAGTATGGCCAGAATCGAGATGATGGCCGCCTCCCAGCCGGTGACCTTCAGCTTCTTTTCGAGCTTCACTTCATATCCACCAAGTTTCATGTTCGGGCCACCTGGGGTTTCAAACCTGCCATCATGGCACCAATGTCCTCTCTCTTGGCTTGCTCCACAGGGATGATGCCCATGAACTCACCCTCGTATATCGGTGCCACTCGATCGCTTAGTGAAAGAATCTCGTCGAGGTCCTCAGAGATGAGCAGAATGCCGGCCCGTTCCTTCTTTGCCTCCAAGAGCTTGTTCTGGACAAACTCCGTTGCTCCCACATCAAGTCCCTGCGTGGGCAAATTGGCGATGAGAAGCCGGGGTTTGCGCGAGAGTACGCGCGCCAGGATGAGTTTCTGCAGATTTCCACCCGATAGGCTTTTTGCAGTCGTGTCGGACCCCGGAGCCACCACACCGTACTCGGATATCAGTTCTTCCGTAAGTCTCCGTACCTTGATGGAATCGACAATCCCCCACTTTGAGAACTCATCGTCGAAGTAGTAGTTCATGAAGACATTCTCCGCAAGGGAGTAGTCCCCAATCGAACCCACATCTATCCGATCAGAGGGGATGTAACCCATGCCTTTCAGCCATCTTTGCAGAGCGGAACAATGCGTAATATTGATTCGATCCAGAAACACGTTGCCCCCCAGTGCTCTTCTAAGTCCGGCGAGGACCTCAGCGAGAACCTGTTGCCCGTTACCGGAGACCCCCGCAATTCCGAGGATTTCACCTTCGTGCACCGAAAAGGACACCCCTCTCAAGGCCAGGGCCCCTTTGTCGTTCAAGCCGGAGAGGTTTTCCACTTGCAGGATCGGTTTGCCCTTCTCCACCTCCACCCTTTCCAGCCTGAAGATCACTTCTCTGCCCACCATTTCCTGCGCCAGGCTGTTCTCGGTTGCGTCCGCTGTCTTAAGGTGAGCTGTTACCTTCCCCCGCCTGAGAACCGTCACCCTGTCGCTGATCGTCAGCACGATAGGCAGTTTGTGCGTGATGAAGGGGACCACGGCGAGTTCATCCCCGGTCATGATCTTTATCGACGCAAGAAGCTTCTTGGTCTCCGGAGGCGCGAGCGCAGAAGTTGGCTCATCCAGTATGAGGATCTTGGCGCCACGATACAGGGCCTTCAGGATCTCCACAACCTGCTTTTCCCCTTCAGAGAGCTGCCAGACTTTCGCCTTGAGGTCAACCTTGAAGCCGTATCTGTCACAGAGCTCGGAAATCTCTTCTCCTGTTCTTTTCAAATCAAGAATCGTGCCCGCCCTTGGGTGGCCTAGGACGATGTTTTCGATCACGGTATGGGCGGGTATCAGTCTGCGGTTCTGGTGGACCATCCCTATGCCAAGGTGAATGGCATCCAACGGAGATCTGAAGTTGACCTTCTCACCGTGAACGTAGATCCCGCCTTCATCGGGTTGGTGCAAGCCGAACAGGATCTTCATTAGTGTGGTTTTGCCAGCCCCGTTTTCACCGAGGATGGCATGAATCTCACCCGCTTTTATGTCGAAATCGATATCGTCATTTGCAATGATTCCCGGGAATCTCTTCGTGATTCCCCTCACCTCCAAGACGGTATCGCCGCGTTTGACAGCATTCTGGGGCATTTGATCAACCTGTTTTTTTCGGCAGGCCTTCACTCGCTTGCTTCAGTTTCCAGGGGCCAGGAGTCGACAAACCAGCCGCCAAGGCGTATCGCCCAACCACACATCATGGTTGGCAGCCCAAATGAGGAGTCTGTGCCATGCAAGAACGACTCTTAAGAATGAGGCTCTCGCCCCAAGGGTACCACCTCAAGGACGAGAGCCTCACTTGGTTATGGTTGGCTGTCGTACATCATCACGAACGACGTCAACTTCTTTACTTCAAGATGGTCGTGCCCTGCAGGTCGAAGTTGAACTGAGCAAGCAACCACTCAGTCGTCGGGACCGTGCCGGCTGGCTTGACCACTGTGCCTGCCGCTGGAATAGCCGGTCCCCCTGTCGCCGACATATCCAGGCCTGTTCCGTTGCTCACGAATTCGTGATCGGTGAACGGATCCCATTCACCTTTCATCATCTGATCTCTTCGCTGCGCAACGAGCTGCACGATCTCGTCAGGAACCGATGGAAGGGCGGCCGGGCTGATGGCATCCACACCTGTCTTGCCGTCGTTCATGAGGTCAACGGTCGGTTCGACCGTGCCGTCGGCCAGGGTCATTGTGGTTTCCATTCCTGGGTACATCACCGTTTCAGGGGTCTTGTTGCCCGCCAGATATTCCAGAACCATCTTCTCGTAGATGACTTCCCAGCGGGTGTCGAAGGATACGGCTACGGTATTCGTGTCCGACCAGCCATATTCCCCTACAATGTCCATATCCTTCCCAACGAACCACACGCCCTTCTCTTTGGCAACATCCATGGTGGAGCTCGAATCGGTTTGCTGGGTCAAGACATCGACCTTGTACGAATCCACCAGGGTCTCCGCAATTGATCGCTCATCCGCGGGTAGGTACCAGTCGCCCGCGAATTTGACGTACACCTTTACGTCCTTGCCAAGCAGCTTTGCCCCATCCTGCACGCCAAGGATGAAGCCAGCCTGACGCCTGATCACCTGCACACACGGGAATGCCGATGTGATCCCGATGTTGCCGGTCTTCGTCAGGGCAGCGGCGATGAGCCCCTCCAGGTACAGAGCCTGATACTGCTTGGGGAAGAACCGAATGAAATTCGGCTTTGTTGACAAATCGCTGGCAATGACCGACGCAAAATAGGCGTCGGGGTACTTGTCGGCGACGTCCTTCAAGGGCAATCCCATGAACTCCGCATTGCCGACGACGATATTTGCTCCCTGAGCGATCATCTCTTCGGCGAAGGGAACTGATTGATCAGGCGTCACATTCTCTCTGAAGACGTATGTGACGTTCGGGTACTTCTCGGCGATCCGCTTTCCTGCGCGGTCCTGAGCACCAGACCAGGTAGTTCCGGCAATGACGCTGAAGTGTTCAATCGCTAGAGTTATTTTTGGCGGTTCCACGGCGGCTGGCGCCGCAGGAGCGGCCGTCGGCTGCTCAACTGCAGGCGCCGGCTGCTCGACCGGCGCGGCGGGCGCGCAGGATGCCAAGGTCATACTGGCGAGCAAAAGCGCAACCAGCCATACAGAGAATCTCCGCTTCATTCCTTCCTCCTCATCAGAAACAGGCGAGAATCGACACGTCATCGAGCGAGATTGTATGCGATCGTGTTTTCCCCGGGGCATTCTCCTTTCGCCATTTGGTTTCCTTGAGCGTCCCACGCCCACAGGAATTTCGCGGCCGGAGCCTTGCCATCCGCGCCAATTTGCGATTTCCCACTCGGAAGGTTTGTCAATTGTACGCCACCGAAAAGCGTTCGTCAAACTCGAGTCGGAAGCCCTGGCCTACGGTCTGTTGCTGAAAAGGAACTGACATACATTTCCCGATGCGTCTCTCTTTCCGTGAAACGGACTTGGAGAGCCAAGACCATCTCACCGAACACCAAGCCAAACCAGCACTGCCAGGAATACGACGATCGCAGCCACGGCAATCCACACGACGAGTCTCGCCGAAAGTAGCCCACCGGCCACATCTTTGGCGACGGCCGCCGCAAACTCGGTCTCTGAGGGCGGGGTGTATGGGACTGCTTTGGAGTCCGCTTTGGCCATCACCCGAGCCTTGATTGCATCATCCAGCACCCCCAGGCCCTGCCGGATCATGCTCTTACTCACCGTGTCAATCATGCGTTGACCGACGCCCGCCAATCGGCCACCAATTTGCACCTCACCTGCATACGTCATGAGAGTTTTGTTTTCACCCTGCTGGACCAGTTGCACCTTTCCGGTCCCGTTCACAAAACCCGGTTTCCCCTTGCCCTCCGCTGTCAAGGTGCAACTCTCAGGTGGCACTTCGTCGGAAACAAGGAGTCGGCCAGAGAAGACTCCTCCAATCGGTCCAATTCGGACTGCCATTTCTCCCTCGTACTCGTTCTTTCCAACTAACTTCAGACTCTGGGTGCCGGGCAAACAAGTGACCAGCACTTCGGGGTCGCGCACCATTTCCCAGACATCTTCCCGCGGGCCGTCGAAGGTGTACTCACCCTCGATCTTCATTGTGACTTCTCCTCGTTGAGCAATTCGAACAGGCGATTTGGGCTGAGGGGCATTTCCAGGATTTCAAGTCCCCGATCATAGAACGCATTTTCAATCGCCTGCGCGAAAAGAGCAGGCACCGGGATCGCTCCGGCTTCACCCACTCCTTTCGCGCCCAATTCGTTGAACGGCGCGTTTGTCTCAACGTGACCAACTTCAATGCGCGGCATCTCTGTCGATGAGGGGACCAGGTAGTCCGCAAATGAGGCGTTGAGCAGTTGGCCATTCTCGCCGAAGTGCAGCTTCTCGTAGTAGGCATTGCCGATTCCCATGGACACGCCCCCGTGAATCTGACCCTCCAAGATCAGCGGGTTGATAACCGTGCCGCAGTCCTCAACGGTGATGTAGCGTTTGATGTCTATCATCATCGTTTCGGGGTCAATCTCCAGAATCATGGCGTGGGTTCCAAAGGCCGTGGCACCGAATTGTGGGCCGAAGTAGGCGGTGGCTTCCAAGCCCGGTTCCGTGCCGGGCTGGACAGCCCCCCGCAGGGGGTTCGCGAGCACAGCCAGCTCAGCGAGGCTGATGGATTTTTGGGGCATATCAGCCAACCGCACCAAGCCCTCCGCCAGTTCCAATTCCTCTTCAGGGGTTTCCAGTATCTTGCCGGCCAATCGAAGTACCTTCTGGCGCACCATCGAGGAGGCTGCGTGGATCGCATTGCCCGCGACCACCACCCCTCGGCTGGCAAAAGTGCCGGTTCCCCAATGGAACTCAGCGGTATCGCCAGTCACAATGTGCACATCGCTGACAGTTGCCCCCAATTGTTCAGCAACGATTTGGGCAAAGGTCGTGAAGTGCCCTTGGCCCTGGGTGCCATAACCCGTCGCCACGAAGATCTTGCCATCGGCCTGAATAGTCACGCGAGCCCCTTCATAGGGGCCAACGCCGGTCGACTCAATAAAGGGAGTGATGCCGATGCCCACACACCTGCCTTCAGCCCGAAGACGCGGCTGCTCGTCTTTCACAAACTGGGCGTAGCCAACCATCTCCCTGGCCTTCTCCATCACAGGCCAGTAATTCCCACTGTCCAGCACGAGGGGCGCGAAGGCCTGATCAATAATCGTGTGCTCATAGGGAAAGGCGTCCGGTGGAATAAGATTGCGTTTCCGGATCTCCACCAAATCAATCCCCAACTCTCTGGCGGCGATGTCCAACAGGCGTTCTATGATGAAGATACCTTGAGCCCGCCCAGCCCCACGAACAGGAGTCACAAGGGTCTTGTTGGTGAAAACCACGCTAACGTCTGACGTGAAGTTCCGGATATCATACGGTCCCATGAGATGGCACTGAGTATTGAGAGGGATGGTCAAACCATAGGGGTCATAGGCGCCGGTGTCATGCAGGAACACATCCATCAAACCCAGAACGCGCCCATCGCCGCTCAAGGCGATCTCGGCATCATGGATCTGCCCGCGCTCTTGCGTGGTGGCATAGAAATTCTCGCGCCGGTCTTCGATCCACTTGATGGGGCGGCTCAGTTTCATCGACACCCAGGGAATCAGCATCTCTTCGGGATAGAACATCATCATTTTGGGACCGAAGCCACCCCCTATGAAGGGAGCAATCACCCTCACCTGGTTTTCGGATAGACCCAGCCGTGTGGCGAGGCCGTTGCGAATAGGAATCGGGGCCTGGGTGGTATCCCAGACAGTCAGACTCTTGCTCTTCTCATCCCAGTGTGCAACGACGCCGCGATTCTCCATGGCGGCAGCCGCGCCACGCTCAATGACTATTCTTCTTTTGATGACCAAGTCCGCCCTGTCTCGGGCTGCTTCGTAGTCGCCCTTCTTCTGACGGAGGTGAGCAGCCAGGTTGGATTCCAGATCATCGTGGACCAAGGGACTGCCTGCCTGCAGACCTTTCTCCAGATCGATGACGGCCTCCAACGGTTCGAGCTGCACCAAGACATCTTCGACAGCATCCTCGGCAATATAGCGGCTTTCAGCAATGACCACCGCAATGGCCTCGCCAGCATGCCGCACTTTGTCTTTAACGAGGGGAACTTGCCGGCGCGAATGGAAAACGACATCCTTGGCTGTTGGCGGCGGAGAAACCAGGGGGGGACCCGGCTGCCAATCGTTGCCCATATCCTCAGCCGTGAAGACGGCCACCACCCCCGGTCGTTTGCGAGCCGCCGAGACATCGATGCCCAGCAGGCGGGCATGGGCATAGTCACTACGCACGAAGGCCGCATGGAGCATGCCAGGGATTTCGACATCATCCACAAAAAGGGCTTGGCCGGTCAGCAGTCGTGGATCTTCGTTTCGCCTGATGCGTTTCCCAATGATCTGCTTGGTCATGTTCTCATCTTTCCTGCAGCCAATTTGACGGCATCGACAACGTGTTGGTAACCCGTGCATCGGCACAGGTTGCCGGAGATGGCTTCGCGGATTTCCCGCTCGCTCGGGTCGGGATTTTGTTCCAAGAAAGGCACGACTGTCATCAGGATACCGGGCGTGCAAAAACCGCACTGCAGGCCGTGAGCCTCGCGGAATGCCTCCTGAATGGGGTGCAGGTTTTCGATCGTCCCCAATCCTTCGACGGTGGCGACTTCGTGCCCATGCACCTGAACGGCGAATAGCAGACATGAGCGCGCTGGCCGCCCATCCAACAAGACCGTGCAGGCTCCGCAGACGCCATGCTCGCAACCAACATGTGTGCCGGTCAGGCCCAGATCGTGACGCAGGAAGTCGCTCAACAGCGTACGGGGCTCCACAGCACGTTCATAGCGGGTGCCGTTGACAGTAACAGCCAGATCGAACAAGCTATGCTTGGCCATATCCGCGTTTGCCATCCTATTCGATGTTCGCGGCACGCTTGAAAGCCTGCTCAAGCGCACGCCGAGCCAACACGCTAGCCAAATGGCGGCGGAAGTCCGCCGTGGCATGGATGTCGCTGCCTGGATCGATATCTTCAGACGCGGCAATTTCAGCAGCTGCCCGAATAGCTTCCAGCGTGGGTGCTTGTCCTTTGAGCGATTCGGCGGCCCGATGAGCAACCATGGGGCAATCACCGACGCTCAGGAATACCATCCGGGCCCGCTGACAGAGGCCCTGCTCATCCAGGGCGACGGCAGCAGCCACGCCGACCAGCGCGAAATCGTGAGGCCGACGCGCAACTTCCATCAATGACCATCCGGATCGTGCCGGCATGGGCGGCAACGCCACCTCGACCAGCAGTTCAGCAGGTTCCAGGACCGTCGTAAATAGCCCGACGAAAAAATCATTGGCGGAGACCCAACGTTCCCCGCTTTGGCTGCGCAGCCGGAAACGTCCGTCCAAGGCTACGGTCACAGATACAAGTTCGGCCGACGGATCGGCATGCGAGATGCTTCCACCAAAGGTGCCGCGGCTCCGGACTTGAGTATTGGCAATCTTGGGTATGGTTTCGTGAACCAGGGGAGCCCGTGTCGCAACCAGGGGATCGACCTCTACCTGATGATGGCGAGCCATGGCCCCCAAGCGCAAACCGCCGTTCTCATCTGGGTGAATGTAAGACAGTTCGGGGATGTTGTTTAGATCAATGAGCGCAGAAGGCTGGACCAGGCGGAAATTCATCATGGGAATCAAGCTTTGCCCGCCGGCCAGGACTTTGGCGTCATAGCCATGCTCAACCAGGCTAGTCAGGGCCTCTTCTACGGTTGTGGGTACGTAATACTCGAACGGAGCCGGCTTCATGGAATTTCGTCTCCCAAATTGTTGGACATGCAACACTGATCAAGCGGCGATCAAGTCTTGAGCGGCGATTCCCATACACTATCTTACATCAAGCCTCTAGATTTGGGGACAAACGTTCAAACCATGGAGGCGAGGCGAAACTCTTACCGCCTGACCAGAGTTGGTAGGTGATCTGCATGTGCCCCAAGTGGAGAGAAGTGTGATCGATCACGTGGACGATACACCAGCGCACCGGGACGGTGCGGTCACCCGCCTGGCGCGTGCCATTCAACTCAGATTTGCCCAGGGTGGAAAACACGTCCTTGGTCTCCCGCGCGGTCTGAAGCAGGAGTTGGACAATCTCCGCAGCGCTGACCGCGACGGTGCCAAATTCAGCTTTTCTGTCACGTGTCTCAGGCCGATGACCGATCACTTCAGCAATCCAGAAATGCTCCGCGCCAGCGACATGGGCTGCCAGAACGGCCAGTGAGTTGGTGGCAGGATCGTCCATTCCTTCGATGGGCCGCCAATTCAAAGCTTGCGCGGGCAATTCGGCAATCAGGCCGGAAATCTGGCTGCGCAGGTCTTCGATCCGTGCCAGATAGTTAGCCAGCTCTGCGACCATTCTCCCGTCCGCGTGCGATCCGCCTGATAAAGCTCGCCAGAGATGTGGGTTGCCGTCGGAGCAAACAGGCCAAACCACTCGAATTTCCCTCAAACCCGTAACTTTCATAATACTGGAACATTTTCATCAAAGTCGAAACTTGATAGCCTCGCATGCCGGAGGCTCTGGCTTCTCGTTCCCAAGCATCAAGCGGCACAAACTCGGCGGTTACCGGGCGGCCCAGTTGCTCATGGAGTACCTCAGCGACCTCGATTTGGGACATCGCTGGCGTGCCGACCAGTTCGATTGTCGCTCCCGTCTTTTCCGGTTCCGTCAGAACGATTGCGGCCGCCTGAGCAACATCCTCCAGATCAACCAGGCTCAAGCGAGTGTCGAGCGAGTAGGGAACCGGGTACACACCCTTCTCGATGATTTGATCCCAATGGGCCAAGATATGCTGCATGTAGGTTGTCGGCTGTAATATCGTGTATGACAAACCCGATTCTAGGAGTAGTTCCTCCACACGCAATTTCCGCCAGTGATGGGGCATCGCCTCAATCTGCGGGTGAAGCACCGAGTGGAAGACAAAGTGCTCGACCGCTGCGCCTTGGGCGGCGGCAATGACGGTCTTGCCAATGGTCACCTCGTCCGGGCTGACATTCGGAGCCATGTGGTAGATTGCTCGAACCCCTCGAGCAGCCAGGCCCATGCTGGCTTGGTCACGCAGATCACCAACGAGCACATCCTCAACTCCAAGCGCTTCAACGGCGGCGACCTGGTCAGACCGGTGTACCAAAGCCCGGATGGTTGCTTCGCTTTTCGCAAGCGCCTGAATGATCGCCCGGCCCGTTTTGCCAGCCGCACCGGTGATAAGGATCATCGTCAAGGAGACCGGCAGGTTGTGGTAATAGCCTGCCGGCCCAAAGCGCTAACCGCCCTCTTTGAAAGCCACAAAACGGGCCCACATGGATTCCGCTTCCATGGCTTTCTGCGGGTAGCAACCTATGTAGTAGCGACCACTCTTGGCGGTGGCGATATCTCCGGCCAGATTTTCGGCGTGCACGATCTTCTTGGGGAAGAGGTTGAGGTGCATGTCCTGATAGAAGCCTTCCAACGGGTACATCTCATCCCAATCTTTGCCGAAGTCTCTGATCAATTTGGCATTGGCTTCTGCAAAGGTCTTGGGGTGCCAGATGCGCATAATGGTGTTCATGGGGTGGTCAGCCGATACCGCATCCACGCCGATCCATTTGATTTGCATTTCCGCTGCCCACTGGGAAAAATCAGCAGACGGACCGGGGTGTTTGACCATGTATCGGAATTCGTCAGACTCTGCGCTGTTCCAGCCGTACTTGTTCCAGCCGGTCTTGATGACCAGAATGTCACCTTTGCGGATATCGACGGCTTCTTGGATCATTTTCGGCGTATACACGCTGGAGTCGCTCACCAGCTGGGAGATATCAGCAATGACGCCGGGGCCGACCCATTCAGACAAAGGTACCTGTCCGATAGTTCGCCCGTTGGGATAGAAATGCTTCTCGCCATCCATGTGAGTGGCAAGGTGAATACTGGCATTGCAGGTGGAACCGTTACGTCCCATACCAAAGTACTGTCCGCCCACACGTTTGCTGAAGGTGACGCTCAATGGCACATAGTTTAGCCACTGCGGAGTCTGAACACTGAAGGGGACGGTCATATCGATCATTTCTGAGTTTTCCATCGCCTTGATAAACTCGTCTTCACTCATTCCCGCCGGCGCAGTGGAGGCGCATACGCGAGCCCATGCGGTTTCCACCTCCATATACGGGATGGGCATGATTTGGATCCAGGCGCGCTTGTTTTTCAGTTGGTCGATCTCGCCCACAATACATTCCGCCAGCACAAGATGTTGTTTCGGCATGCTGATGTGAGTGAGTTCGTAGTATTCGCCCTGCGGGAAGCTTTCATCCCATGTCCTGCCGGTTTCTTTTCGCAGTCTTTCCTCAGCCAATTTGAAGTGATTCTCATGCATTCGGCGGATCGGGGTGTTCATGGGATGCTCGGCAGCGCCGCAATCTACGCCGACAACCTTGAGCTTCATATCTAGCGCCCACTTGTAGAAGTCAATTGAGGGGCCCGGATGGCGCACGAGAAAACCAAATTCCATGGATTCAACGCCGCCCTGCGCCTGCTTGTTGTTCACTTGCGGCTGGTCCCAGGAGTACTTGTGATACCCCGTGTTGATGATCAGAATGTCCCCTTTCTTGACTTCGGCCTTCTTCATGATCATGTCCGGAGTGAAGATGGAGTAATCAGAAACCATATCCGAAATGTCAACGATCACACCAGGACCACACAAGTCTTCCAGAGGAATATCGGCGATTGCGCGCCCGCCGGAGTGAAACGCCCGCTCACCCACCAGGTGAGTGCCCACGGTGTTGCTCCAGTTCAGGATCTGGCCATTCGCGCCCTGTCCGCCGCCATACGCGCCGGTGACGCGTTTGAAAAAGTGCACTTCAAGCGATTTTTCGCCTGGCCATGGGGGGGTAAAGATACTGCAGCCTTGAGTGAGGTCATATGACTTGGCCTCACTCATCATCTTGATGAAACTTTCTCGGTCCATCACAGCCTCCGCCTTCTTGAGTGTAGGACTAGAAACCATATTTCTCGGCAAATGCGATAAGCGCTTCTTCGAACATGCTCATTGGAGCCGAAACAACACCCGCGCCGACCTGTCCCACTCCTGGATCCTTGTGGGCAACGCCCGTGTTCACGCGCGGGGTGATCTGTTTTTCGACAACCTTGCGGATATCAATGCCGGTGGGGGTGCCGCGGAAATCAAGGAATGGGATGGTGAAATGCTTGTGTTCGGCAAAGGTGATTTCGTACATATCCAAGGTGGTATTGATGGCGTCCTTGGGTACTCCGCCGATGAAGGTGACCAAGGCGGGTGCGGTTGCCATGGCAAAACCACCGATGCCGGCAGTCTCAGTTATGACACTGTCGCCAATATCGCGGCAGGCGTCTGATTCTTTGAAACCCGGGAAGTAGAGCGCTCTAACGATCGGGGATTGTGCTGTGAACCATTTGTCTCCCAAACCGCTGACCTTGATGCCAAAATCGGTGCCGTTGCGCGCCATGATGGTGACGATTGTGCTGCCTTCGATATTATGACCGGCAGCCGTCATTGACTTGCAACCCGCCATCACAGGGTTGAGAATGCTCAGAGCATTCTCGCCGAGGAACTTGATCACTTCGAACGCGGCGGCGCTGTCGTTGGCGGTTCGCGCTATGTATGGAGCCAGTTGTGTCGTCCACAAGATGGAGGCGGCGTCCAAGCGGTTGTGCCCGTCATCACCCATGTGAAGCGCTTTGGATAGAATAGCGCGAATATCAATGCCGCCGATTGCTTCCAATGCGGCTCTTATCGTTGGACCCAATGTAGATTCCATCCAACGTAGTTTATCCAGTACTTCCTGGCTGTAGGCGCCCATGCGCAGGACTTTGCCACGGCCTTCATTGAGGTTGGAGAAGCATTTGATCTTGTGGGTCTGGTTCTCCACAACATAGACCAGCATGGAAGGTGATATTACGCCGGCCATTGGGCCGGCGCACATATGCTCGTGGCAAGGCGAGAACTCGATCTTGCCTGATTTGAGCATCTTCTCCGCTTCTTCGCCATTCTTGGCTTTGCCTTCAAAGATCAAGGCACCCATCATGGCGCCTTTCATTGGACCGGCCATGCGCTCCCAGGTAACCGGGGGACCAGCATGAAGTAGCATGTTCTCTTGCATGCCGGGTACCACGTCAATCGCCTTTGCCATGGTGGTGGCAATCGGGCGGCCTTCCATCATGCGCTGGGTTGCTTCGGTATTCGCTTTCTCGATGTCCATGGGTCTATCCTTCTTGTGTATTGCTTCATGCAACCGGGGGTTAAGCCCACTCAGCCGCCTATCCCTCACCCTTCGTTGACGAGCGTTTCCCGATTTCGAATCGAGAGCGCCCCTCCCGCAGGATCTCCTCGTACAGGGCAAGGTTCCGGTCTTGCAGATGATCGAATACCTGAGGGCTTTTGCTCCCCCAAGTCACGTAGCGTAGCGGGTCGGGGTCGAGCTTTGCCGCGATGATTTCTTCACTGCCTCGAGCCTGAGCCAGGCGCCAAGCGATGGGAGTTACGATCATGCTATGGCCGAACCCATAGTTTCCCTGGGCGTCGGGCCCCACTGCGTTGCAGGCGACTACATAAACATGGTTGTCGTAGGCACGGGCGGCATTGGTGATATACCAAATATCATAGCTGCGCTGAAAAGCAGCTGCTCTGACAACAATCTCGGCTCCCTTTACTGCCAGCAGGCGTGAGAGCTCTGGAAAGTCGCCGTCGTAGCAGATGATCATGCCAATATTGCCTAGGGCTGTCTCAAACACGTCAGCGCGATGACCGACCTCCGCCCAACCGCCTCCGTCACGACGCTCCCACGGGGCGGGATGGGTCTTGTCATAGATGCCAATGAGTTCCCCATCGGGGCCGATCAGTATTGCCGAATTGTAGACAAAACCGCGTTCGCCCGCGCGCCGATAGGATGGCCAAACCACGTGGACCCCCATTGCCTTCGCCGCTGCCTGTATATCGTGAGTTATGCGACCCGGGGCCTCATCGACAAGGTCCCACAATTCTTCCGAGGTGAGACCCGTCTCGTACCCTGTGGTCACCGCCTCGGGAAATACGACCAATTCGGCATCATACTCTGAGACCGCCTTCTTCAACCAGGCGACTCCCTTTTCAACATTCGCCTTGACGTTGTTTGGGGTGACCGCGATTTGCACACAGACAGCGACAAATCCTTTCATGACGTATCCTTCTGTTTGCCTTGCATTCGTGCCAGGATGGCCATGAGCTTCTCATTCCCACCTGCCGCGGGTCGCCAGTCGACCTGGATAACCTCAACCCCCTGCGCCCTCAGGCTTTCGGTGAAGGATTCTAGACCGACGTTCAGGGCTGCCAAGGGCTGTGTGAGTGCAGAGAGATTGACGGGTGCCATCCGGTGTTCAGTTGCCCCTACCGCTCGTGCCCCCAGGGCTCTCAACAGCCGGCCCACGTAACGAGCCGCAACATCGTTGCTCGTCTCCACGATTGCGCCGGACTCTTCGAGCATCTTGATTTGGGTGGTCATACCTTGGGGGTCTTCATCGGTCCCGGAAACGACAGCCACAACCTCGAGATAGCGCCCGCCGTCTTCTGCAGTTTTGCGGGCTTTTGCTATGGCAGGAGCCAGCTCGCCGGCCGGGTCTGGGTGAGCACCGAATCCCAAAACCACGTCCAGCAAGATAACCGCTACTTCTGGGTCGCTGGCCTCTTTTGCCAGCCGTCGGATGCGCAGGTCATTGTCCATCATCGGGTGCAGACGTCCAATCGTGAACTCATCTTCGCCAAGGTCGATGAGGGTATGTTTTCTACTCACCAAGGAATCTTCCAGACGTAATTCTTCCATCAGAGGCGCATTCGAATAGACCTCCGGAACGTAGTCCATCAAGATGCGTTGAGCCTCATAGGCAAGGGTGCCGCCTGAGAAGAGCCCTCTCAGATAGCGTTGTCCGGACGAGAATCTTCCGGGGTTCAAGCCACGAACCGAATAGTCACGATCTCCGGTCTTCGCCAGCTGGACAGCCAATGCGGCAGCTTCATCGAAAGTCGTAGCAAAGGTTACATTATCAACTCTATGCATAGCGGTTGAATAGCCGATGAAATCCACGACCACGGGCTTTCCCGCAACGCGGGCGGTTTCGATGAGTTCGCCCGCCACTTTGCGTGAGGGCGGCTTCGAGACCAGGACGATGACTCTTGTATCAGGATCACGGCTCATCAGATCTAGGGACTGGCGGGCTGTGACGGCATTCACATCCTCAGATAGGTCACGACCGCCGGTGCCGAAGGCATGCGAAAGGCCCCCGCCCATCTGGTGGATCCGGACAGAGACCTGCTGCGAACCGGTACCCGAGGCTGCTACAATGCCAATTGGCCCGCGCCGTACTTTGTTGGCGAAACCCAATCCCACCCCGTTAATGATGGCTGTGCCACAGTCAGGCCCCATCACCAGCAACCCCTTCTTGGAGGCCTCTTGTTTCAAAGCGATCTCGTCCTCCAGGGGGACATTGTCACTGTAGAGGAACACATGCTTATCCAATCCCAAAGCCTGCCGAGTCACGTCCGCAGCATAGCGTCCTGGGATGGAGATGAGCACCCATTGGGCGGCTGGTAGCCTGGTTGCGGCGGATTCCAGACTCTTGGGGCGGCCTTCATTGTCCACGCCTCCGCGGCGGCGGGTAGCAATGAGTTCATCCACCATCCCGAGAGCAGCCTGGGCGGAAGCCTCATTCTCGCCTTTGACAACTATGATCAGATCCTCGGCTCGAGCCCCCTTGGCCTCCAATACCAGCAAACTGCTCTGTTCAAGGACATCCTTGTTGGCGTCCGTTCCCATCACCACCCCTGCATCCAGAATACCCGGTTGTTCTGAAAGGGTACGCTGCAAACGCATCAGCACCACGGAGTCATAGTATGCACCAGATCGAACTTCAGCTTTGATGATTGCCATAGTCTCTTCCAATCGATGGCCGCGGTCTCCAAGACGTCTGCATCATATTGCTCCCCTGTCCCGCAAGGACGCCACGGTCTCTGGTGTGTATTCAAGCAGACCTGTAAGCACGTCCTCGGTATGCTCGCCCAACAGGGGCGGCGGTCTGTGGATTTCTGCCGGGGTTTGGGAGAATTTGTAGGGGAAGCCTGTCAGCCGCACCGTGCCGGCGGTTGGGTGCACGCACTCCAGAGTCATTTCGCGCGCTTGTGCCTGAGGGTGGGCAAAGACCTCTGGAAGTGAATTGATGAGTCCGCAGGGAAGACCAGCTTGAACGAGGTCTGCATGCCAGTCCTCCGCATCTCGGTGACAAAAGATCTCATTCAGTTCGTCAACCAAAGCTTCTCGATTGGTAACCCGATCCGCATTGGTGGCAAAACGGCTGTCGGCTCTCATATCTGGACGGCCAAGCAGGTCACACAATAATCCCCATTGTCGCTCGTTGGCTGCGCCCAGTACGAACCAGCCGTCGCGAGCGGAAAATGCCTCGTAGGGAGCGACATTGGGATGGGCGTTGCCCAAACGGCGAGGCGGCTCTCCCCCGACCAAATAGTTGGAGGCTGCGTTTGTCAGGAGTGCGATATGCGAATCGAAAAGGGAAATATCTACCAGTTGGCCCTCCCCCGTCAGATCGCGGGCATGCAAAGCCGCCAATATTGCTGTCGCTGCAAACATCCCGGAGGTGATGTCAACGATAGGTATGCCCACGCGGGATGGAGGCCCATCCACCGGCCCGGTGATACTCATCATCCCGCCCTCGGCTTGCAGGATGGCGTCATAGCCTGGATACTCAGCGAAGGGACCGGTGCGCCCATAACCGCTGATAGAGCAGTAGATCAATTTGGGGTACAGACTATGAAGATCCGCGTATCCTAGGCCCACCTGGTCCAACACCCCGGTGCGATAGTTCTCGATCAGCACATCAGAGATACGGGCCAGTTGGCGGACGATCTCTTGTCCTTCTGGGTTTTGGATATTGACCGTCATACTTCGTTTGTTGCGGTTGGTGGCGATAAAGTAAGCGGATTCGCCTGGGTAGGAGCCATACGGTTCGCCTACAAAGGGCGGCCCCCAGCCTCGGCTTTCGTCGCCACTATCGGGCCGCTCCACCTTTATCACATCTGCGCCCAAATCTCCCAACATCATGGCGCAGTAGGGTCCGGCCAAGGCGCGGCTTATATCCAAGATCCGTATGTTACTGAGGGGGCGCATGGTCTCCGTTGAACTTCCCAAGTTTCTTGATCAGTGAGGTGACGCCTTCAGTGGGTGGGTCACGGGGATTGATGAGAGCCCAGAGGATTCATAGTATAGGCCTCTCTTCTACAAATTATAATGAAGATTCAGGCCGCGGGTGGGCGCCAGATTCTTGGGAAAGGCGCATGAACCGCCCGCACCCTCGGAAAAACGGGGCGATTCCCGGAAGACTGACGCACACGCGCACACCGGTGCCGCGGCCGAAAACGATTTGACAAGCTAGCAGGCGGCCGGACAACCCAGCGCGCGTCGCTTCCATGCCGCGTACCGAGATAGGACCGCCACGAAATCCATGAAAACTTCACGTAGCTTTCCAAACCGACCGGATCCGCACGTGATGGCACTTGGCTCCGGCAAGTACCGTTGATGTCTCTACGTTGCCGTCAGACGAGCATCGCCAGACCACGTGCGCTGACTGAATCTGATGATAGCCAAGACTGACAAGCTTGACAACCCTGAAACCCTCATTGGGAACTGTGGTGGCGATCGATGCCAGTGGCGAGCCTCTCGGCTGCCCCGCAGGCCTATGCCGCTGCAATTGAAGAACGAAGGCACCCTCCTGGCCTCGTTGTCGACAGTTGCGCTGTAGGTGCCGCACTTGCAGGTGCAAAGCCTCGGTCTCCTCAAGCCGTGAGAAGACAAGATCGGCCGATTGCAGTGCCTCTGCAGTACAAAAAGGGCCCTCGGATTCCGAGGACGCTTTTGCTGTCAAATATGGCACCTCAAAAGTATCAAACTCCCCGTATTTGGTGTGACCGACCAGGGACTTGTCGGAGCAAGGCGGAGAAGCCAGTGCCGCAGGCGCAGGTGAACCCTGAACTTACTGATTAAGAGACCGCGAGGCCCGCGTCCATGCAGTATGTGCAGATGCAAGTAGTCTATGGTGTGCTACATATGGGGGCCAAAAGGACTCCTTCGTCTACTGTCTCCACTTTTTCCACTGTGATTGCTGTAGGATTGCTGTAGAAATCGGATCTGACGGCTGCAAGTATCAGTGATTGCACAGGGCACAGACGAGGATCGAGAGTCCCAGATTCGGGCACCAATATTTCTATGGTGATCGCGTTGCTGCTGCGGCGCAATGGATCTGCAACGAAACCTTCCTGTGTCGCCCCGTCACATACGTCGCCCCGTGTCTTCTGACAGAGCCTCAGCCTGTTGTGAGGATATCCGTACGACCTTCCCCAGTGTTTACCAGCGTCACGCCTCTTAGGACACCCATAGGTTCTGGCGTGCACCGCCGGCGGCCGTGTCCTGGATAGCTTGCGCCGTGACGTGTCCGGAACAAAGCGAGTTCCAGGATGCCGCTTTCGGTGGCGATCCGAATCCTCTCGAGATGCACCAAGGCTGAGGCCCGGAATCAAGATCGGGATGGTCACCCATCCCGATCTGGTAGGACTGAATTTTCGAATTCTTACTGCGCGGAGATCGTCGTCCAGCCGGTCACGATGGCTTTCATAGCCTTGGTGAAGGAATCGAAACTGGTGGGGAGTTTCAGGTTGCCGTAGGCGCTTTCTGGCAACAACTTGGCGGCGACATCGGCGGGCAGCACGACATCGCTGCGGGCTGGATGAGCATAGCCTTGGGCAAGCATGATCTGCCCTTCATCCGACATGAGAAAATCCTGCTCGAGCTTTGCGGCGTTGGGATGGGGCGCCACGGCGCTGATGTACTCAGCGAAGAGCATCCCGACGGTTGCGTCACTGGGGATGATCACCTCGAGCGGCAGGCCGGTCGAGTCGCGTTTGGCAAAGCCGTCAAAATCATAGACTATGGAGATGGGGCACTCGCCCTTTTGGACCGCGGCAACATTGAGCACAACGCCCTTGCGCCAATTGCCGTCATCCCGCAGCTTCTTGAAGAAGTCCAATCCGGGCTGCACATTGGACTCATCGCCGCCGTGAGCATAGGCCGCAGCCAGCACCGAACCGGTGGCATAGGTGGACTTGTTCGGGTCGCGGCTGCACACCATGTCCTTGTACTCTGGTTTGAGCAGATCATCCCAGGTCTGAGGCGCATTCTTGACCAGGTCCGTGTTGACGAGGAAGCTGATGGCGCCCCAATAGGCCACCACCCAGCGTCCGTCCGCATCCTTGAAGTCGGCGGGGATCTTGTCCCAGGACGTGTTCTTGTAGGGCATGGCCAGGTTGTTCTCGATCAGCGGGGCGACAAAGTCGAAGCCGATGTCCGCTACATCCATGACGGGAGCGTCCTTTTCGGCCAGCAGGCGGGTGATCTGTTCGGCGCTGGTCATGTCGGTGTCGGTATGGACGACAGAGTACCTCTCCTGGATCGTCTTAAAGATGGCACCCAGATTGACCCAGTCGTCCGTCATGCCATAGCTTACGAGCTGGCCCTCCGCCTTCGCACCGGCGATCTTGGCTGCCTCCGGGTCTTCAGTGGGCACAGCCGTCGCGGCGGGCGCGGCAGTTGGGGCGGGCGCTTCGGGGCTCGCCGTCGGGGCCGGAGCACATCCGGCAAGCGAGGTGACAAGTAAGGCGATGCCGGCAACGTATATCCAAGCGTTTCTCATTTTGTTCTCCTCTTCAGATTATCCACCCTCGGCGGGTGGTCTTCCACAGGGCGGACTCGAGCGGGGCTATCGTCCAACAGCATGGGTAGTCTCACGGCCTCCTTTGCTGGTCACCCAGATGATCAGGAGCGAAACAATCCAGGCGACCACGAAACTGACAACCGCCAGTGCGCTGGCCTGGCGTCCATCCTGGCGCGTCCACTCCACCAGGTAGATGGGGAATGTCTTGAACCGGGTCCCAACCAATAGGTTCGTCAGCGTGTACTCCGCGAATACCGTTGAAAAGACCAGAAGACAGCCGTTGACGATTCCGGGCATGATGTTTGGCACAATGACCTCGCTCAGCACCGCCCAGCCGTTCGCACCCAGGCTTTGGGCCGCTTCCGTAAGAACTCGGAAGTCGATCGCCTCCAGTGCATTCACAATGGGACGATACATAAAGGGCAGTGAAAGCACCATGCATGCCGCCACCAGGATCGTCGGCCGGTTAATGATGGGCAGAGGCACTTTTGAATAGAAACGGATCAACGCCAGCGCAAGAACAACTCCCGGCACGCCGAACGAGAAGGTCGTGATGATCTCGACGATGGTCTTTGCCTGCGGCACTTTCAGCTTCATCCAGTAGGCGGTCGGCGTCACCAGGACCAGCAGGCAAAACATGGTCGCCAGCGACGCGATAAAGGAGTTCTTCAGCGTCAGCAAGAAGAGCGGCGACGAGGTCACCTGGGACCACCATCTAAGTGTGTAGCCCTCGGGCCACAGGCTGCGATCCCAACGCGTCGACACTGAGAACACCAGTGTCGCGATCACCGGCACCACCATGAAGATCAGGAACGCCCCGAGTATCACCGGACGCCACAAGTTGGCTGTGCTCTTCATTGGCGCGCCTGCCGGGAGAGGGTCGAGAGCCGCAGATAGCCGATGACACAAGCCGTCATGATCAGCAACGACATGATCGACAGGGCGTCGGCAAGTTCGGGTGCAAGCTGGACCTCACCGCGAATCAGCGCGGCAATGCGGATCGTGATCAGATCCACGTCGGAGCCAGTCAGGGTCCAGGCCGTCGCGTACGCCCCGAATGAATTGGCGAACAACAGCAGGAAGCCGCTCATCAGAGCGGGCAACAGAATGGGGAGCGCGATCTCAAGCCAGTAGCGAGACGTCGATGCGCCGAGATTCAGGGCGGCCTCGCGCCACTCGCGCTTGAGTCCGTGCAGCGACGGGATGATCAACAGGATCATCAGGGGAAGCTGAAAGTACAGGTAGGCAACGGTCAGTCCCGAAATCGAATAAATGCGAAAGTTCGGATAGAGATAGATGCCGATCTCTTTCAGCAGCAGCGTTATCACCCCGGTGGATCCCAGTATCACAATGAAGGCAAAGGCGAGCGGGGCACCGCCGAAGTTGGTGGTCACGTCGGACAGAGCTGTCAACGCATTCTGGACGAATTGATTCTTGGTCGTGATGATGGCATAGGCTACGAGCGTGCCGAAGATGACGCCGAGGCCGGCAGTCGTCGCCGAGAGTTTCAGGCTGTTGCCAAATGATCTCAGGTAAAGCGGATCCAGTGCCTGGCGATAGAACTCAAGTGTGGGCACGCCTTTGCTCAGCAGACTCGACCGGATGACCGTCAATAAGGGCAGGAATTCAAACGCAAGACCGAAGACCAAGAACGGCACCATCCCCAACCACGCTGCCCAGGTCAAAGCGGAGCTCTTCTTGCGTGCGGGGGAGGCAGTAGAAACCGTCGCGGTCATGCGTCACATAGAAAGTCGCAGGCCATCCACAGCGACCTGCACCTCTCCCTGAAAACGACTGCGGATCTGACCAACCAGGTCCGCTGCCAGCGCCGGAGGGTAGCAATGTGTGACCACCAGGGATTTCACTCCGGCTTGGCGGGCGATCTCGGCCACAGTATCGGCGTTGAGGTGGTCTTCCGTCTCCCAGCCCTGGGGGAAAGAACACTCGCTTATCAGCACATCGGCGCCCTGTGCCAGCTGTACAAGCTCTCCGCGCGGGGCTGCGTCCCCAGAGTACACGATCGAATGCTTTTCAATGCTCACGCGGTAGGCCACGCTTTCCGGAGTATGGGCGGTTGGCGCCGACCGAACCCCGATATTTCCGATAGAAAACTCGTCGCGGTAGACCTCCTGGAACTGCAGCTCAAATGACACAGGTGCAACTTCGGGAT